>Ga0210398_10002211_pt1 | contig 19167 bp, 19 predicted proteins | sample IncBWC4OmetaG_FD_161047 | JGI IMG/M metagenome (GOLD analysis project Ga0210398, IMG submission 161047) | Forest soil microbial communities from Barre Woods Harvard Forest LTER site, Petersham, Massachusetts, United States - Inc-BW-C-4-O | ecosystem: Environmental > Terrestrial > Soil >... | reverse complement strand
GGGCTAGCATGCGGCTGAACGATTCGCGGCCCACGCGCAGCTCCACCTCCTGGGTCCCTACGGAGGGATGCGCATATTCCACGTAGCAGCGCACGCGAAAATCGTCGGCGGGGTAAATTCCGATGCGCCGGCCGCCCTCGGAAACTTCCAGCGGCTTTACAACTTTCAGGAAGCGCCGCCGCTTGCGCAGACGGCGAATGCCCGCTTGCTGCAGCATTTCAATGAACGGCTGTGAAGACCCGTCCAGGATGGGCACTTCGAGAGCATCCAGTTCGATGTACACGTTGTCCACGCCGCAGGAGTAAAGGGCGGCCAGGACGTGCTCGGTGGTGGAGAGCAGCACGCCTTTCTTCATCAGGCTGGTGGCGTAGCTGACGCGCGCCACATTGCGCACGTGCGCCTCAATTTCAAAATCGTCCAAATCTACGCGGCGGAAGACGATGCCTGTGTTCGCAGGGGCCGGAACCAGCCGCAACTGGGATTTGACGGCCGTATGCAGGCCAACTCCCTTGGCCGTGACCGGGTTGTCGATGGTCGTCTGGTAGCTCACGTGGAATCGTATTGTAGCATTTTGAGGCCCTTCCCAAATACTCATTAGAGCATTATTTTCAATAGCTTGGGGCGAATCTGACAATAGAGCGTGGTAAAAAAGCCACAAAATCGATTGTTCGGCGTGGTCGAAACGCATCAATTTGCGATCGTAGCTGCCTGCCGCATTCCGACCAGCTGCACGTGACCGAGCGCATCCGCCGCCCCAGTCCCTCCAAGCCAACGACGAAATCCGCGAGCCCGAACAACTAAATTAAGCTTGCCAACGTTTCGCAGGCTAGGTGTGTCCCTGCGCTGAGAAAAGGGATGAACCCAGCGGATCCATCCCCCTCCGTGAGTGCACGGGCTGCCCAGTTGCTTGTCGGCATCTACTTCGCGGCGGTGACCACGGCCAGGGTCTCGGTCTTCTCTGACTGAGCAAGCTGTTCTCGTTCCGCCTTGGTGAGTGGATCGAAAATCAGCGTCGCGTGGATTTCGGGCACGGTGAGGGAACGCACCCGGCGCTCATTTCCTCGAACCGTGACGTTGAGCTGAGCGGTTCCCGTGGCACCCTGGGCGAGCATCGGTGAGCCCGTGTAGAACGATTTGCCGGAACTCATCGAGTGCACCAGAGCGGGAGCCCCGATCGATTTCATGTAGATGGAATACTCGCCCGCGGGAAGCACGGCGTGATTCCAGCGAACTTCTTCCGGTAGAACGAATCTGCCGGAGAAAGCCGGGGCGGCGTTTGCCACCGCGGTGAACGCAAGCGACGCGGTCAGTGCGCCGAGAAGCCATTTCACCCGGATTTGGCGTTGGATGGTGCTCAGGGTTTTCATCGTCGTTCTCCTTTTCATGAGGCGATGCATTTCAATTCATCTGTTTGAGTCCGCATCGTGCCTTCACTCTTTCAAGCGAGAACGAGAGGCAAACTAGCTCACAAGAATTGAAAATTGTTCACTTGTTTTGGATTCGAGGGCAGGCGACTCCGCTGGATCAAAGTGCGGCCAAGAAGATGATTACCGGTTGAGCCGAAGCGGAGGGCCCCAAATGGGCTGAGCCTTTTTCGTCTTACATTCCGCCTTTACTGATAGGGAGAGAAATCAACAGAGAAGCTAAAGCACAGACGAGGTCGTCGCTTTACCCCGAAGAAACGTCTTTAGGAAAAATCAATAGTTGCAACTATGTTTCACAACTGGTACTTTCGAGTTCCCAAAAAATGGGCCTGCATCAGGAGTCTAAGGATGCACCGTGGTTCCACATCGGCCCATCGAGTCACTGAGCTGCTCTTGCAATGGCGGCAAGGTGATTCGAACGCGCGGGAAGAGCTGATTCCCCTCATTTACGGTGAGCTGCGCCGTGTCGCTCGCTATTATCTCCGCCACGAACGCCCCGACCACACCCTTCAGAGCGGGGCTTTGGTTCACGAAGCGTATCTCCGGCTAGTTGGGGAACAATCGCCGCAATGGGAGGGCCGCACGCACTTCTTTGGCGTCGCCGCACAAGTGATGCGGCACGTTCTGGTGGATCATGCCCGGCGTCGAGCAGCCGCAAAACGCGGCGGCGCTCAGCGAGTCACCCTTGATACCGGCATGGCCATTGCTGAGAACCGCGAGCCGGACCTTCTCGTGCTAGACAAGGCTTTGAGCCGCCTCGCTGAACTCGATCCCCACCAAAGCCGATTGATCGAACTGCGTTTTTTCGGCGGCCTTTCGATTGTTGAGACTGCCGCGGTTCTCAATATTTCGCCCGCTACCGTCAAGCGCGAATGGGCGACGGCAAGGGCTTGGCTTAAACGTGAAATGAGACCGAAGGATGCGGACCAGTGACTCCTGAAGAGTGGCAAAAGATCAAGAAGATTCTTGGTGGAGCGCTCGAGCGGCAGCCGTCCGAGCGCCAGGCTTATCTCGATCTGGCATGCACCGACGCCGGGTTGCGAAAAGAAGTAGATTCCTTGATCGCAGCAAACGACGGGAGTCAATTTTGGGAGCCACCCCAGTTTGAACTTGAAGAAGTAAAACCCGGCGTCAGGCTCGGCCCTTATGAGGTTCTCGCGCGCCTCGGCTCAGGCGGGATGGGGGAAGTTTACCGGGCCCGCGATAGTAAGCTGGGGCGGGAAATCGCGCTAAAAGTGCTTACTCGTGATTTCACCCGTAGTCCCAACGCGCTGGTGCGATTCGAACGGGAAGCTCGCGTCCTTGCCTCGCTGAATCACCCCAACATCGTCACCGTGTACGAGATCGGTCAGGATCATGGCGCCGTCTACATTGCGATGGAGCTTGTGGACGGAAAGACTTTGGACGAAGCGGCGAACGCCGGGTTCATGCCGTTGCGGAGGATCCTCGACGTCGCTACGCAAATCGCGTCCGGTTTGGCTGTTGCCCACAAATCCCAGATCGTGCACCGCGATTTGAAGCCAAACAACATCATGCTGAGGACGGATGGCCTGGTGAAGATCCTGGACTTCGGATTAAGCAAACTGACGCGGCCGGCACTGCTGGAGCTGGACCGTGCTTCCGATCTCACCCTGCCCGGTATCCTGCTTGGCACGACCGACTACATGTCCCCGGAGCAAGCCAGGGGCCGGCCCGCGGACTTTCGATCGGATCAGTTTTCGCTGGGCTCGGTGGTTTACGAAATCGCAACCGGGCGGCGCCCGTTTGAGCGCGCCACCTCAGCCGAAACACTTGCGGCAATTATCAGCGGCGAACCGCCGCCCCTGCGCCATCTCAACCCGCAAGTTCCGGCTGCGCTCGAAACCATCATTCGGCGATGCATGGCGAAGGACCCTGCAGGGCGCTACGAATCAACCGACGAACTCGCGCGCGCGTTTCGCGAAGTTTTGGAAGCGACTCCCTCTCTCACGGCCGAATCCCGCCGTACTACCGTGTTTCATAACAGCCGCGGGCTTCCTATGCGTTTCCAGCCCGCACTCGCTGCCGCCGCGCTCGTTGTGAGTCTTGGGATTCTTGCGCCACGGCTCGGGGACAGGATTCGAACCGGGCCACCCCCGGTCTTGATGGGCGGAAGCAAGGAGCTTGTGGTGCTCCCGTTTACGAACGTGGGAAACGATCCCCAGAGTCAAGGCTTCTGCGACGGGCTGGAGGAAATCCTCACCAGCAAGCTCAGCCAGCTGGAGCAATTCCAGCGCGCGTTCAGCGTTGTTCCCTCGACCGACGTGCTTCGAGAAGGCATCGTCAGCGTGCGAGAAGCGCGGCAAACCTTCGGAGCCGATCTCGCCGTCACCGGCAGCGTGCAACGCACGATGGACCGGATACGCTTGACGATCAATCTGGTCGATCCGCGCACATTACAGCAATTGAAATCCAAAACCATGGATACCGAGGCTCAGGACGTCCTGGCGCTCCAGGACGGCGTTGTCCTTGAGACGGTCGAGCTCTTGGATATTAAGCTCTCGAGCGAGGCCAGGCAGACGCTGTCGCTGGGCGGCACTACGGCTCCTAGCGCCTATGATTTGTACACCCAGGGCAAAGGCTATTTGCAGCGCTATGAGACGCCTCAGAACGTGGACACGGCAATTTCCCTTTTCAAGTTCGCGCTTGAAAAAGACCATCGCTACGCCCTCGCCGAAGCGGCCCTCGGCGAAGCCTACTGGCAAAAGTACGAGCAGACCAAGGATGCCAAATGGGCGGAGGAGGCACGCAAGAGCGCCGACGCAGCGATTCATCTGAACGACAAGATGGCGCAGGTCTACGTCACACTGGCGATCATTGACACCGGAATGGGCCGCTACGATGAAGCAGTCCAAAGCCTTGAGAAAGCTCTGCAAATCGATCCCGGCAATGCGGATGCTTACCGCGAAATGGCCAAAGCGTACGAAAAAGAGGGAAAGATCAAGGAAGCGGAGTCGATGTATGCGAACTCGATTGCCATCCGGCCCAGCTACTGGGGGACCTACAACGATTTCGGCGGGTTTTACTATCGCCTGAGCCGGTACAGCGACGCTGAAAGGGAATTTCAGAAGGTTGTAGAACTGACTCCGGACAACGCTCGCGGTTACAGCAACCTGGGCGTGATCGCGTTTACTCAAAAAAGCTACGATGACGCGGCCAAGATGTTGGAAAAATCGGCGGCCATCAAGCCTTCCGCTTTCGTGTACTCCAACCTGGGCACTCTCTATTACACCCTGGCTCAATACGGCGACGCAGCCCGCTATTTCGAACAGGCCGTCCAGATGGATGGGCACAATTCTCTCTGGTGGCACAATTTAGCTGCCGCGTACCAGTTGTCCGGCCAAGCCCCGAAGGCTCGCAAGGCCTTCGAACGAACCGCGGACCTGGCGGAAAAGCAACGGCGCATTAATCCCCACGATTCCCTCTCGCTAATCCTGCTTGCCGACGCGTATTCCAACCTCAACAAGCCGCAACAGGCTCGCGAGCTTCTGAAACAAGCTCTCGCTCTGGCCCCCAATGACGTTGGGAACCAGTTCCAGGCGTCGTCGATTTACGAGCGGCTCGGAGACCGTGAGCTGGCCTTGCAGGCGCTGGACCAGGCCGTCAAGGGAGGCTACCCGCGCGATCTGATTGAGAGGGAGCCGATGCTCGCGCAACTGCGTCTCGACCCAAGATTTCGACAGATTATCGGGCCCTAGTTCGCGTTCATTTCCAATTCAGAAAGGAGAACCGCGATGGCAACAGGTCCTAAGATAGCGTACGAACAACCGGTGCGTGACGTGGTCTTTACTCCCCCCTTGGAAGTTGGTGGGAGGGAACGCGTCTTTGTCATTCCTCCCACCATCCATCTCGGCGGCCCAGAGCCGCCGAAGACAATCCGGTGGATCAACAAGACCGGAAAGCCTGTCTATCTCTGGCTGGCCGCCGGCCAGAAATTTCTCAAATCAACCGAGGATCTCTCGCAGCCGGTTAAAGTCGGCCCCGACAAGGAGCTGGTAGTCGGCGTGAAGGATTGCAAGGGAGAATGGCAGCGCGACTACCATGTCTTTTGTGAGGCGATTGGGAATTTTGCCGACGGAAACTCCCCGCCGATCATGTCGTGCCCGTGAACGGCATGGAGTTCGTCTGGTAGCGCTGCGGCCAGGTTCTACCGGGCGCCGCCAATTCAAAAACCAAGGTCTATCGGGAGTTGTAATCCCCCAACCCAGCCGGGGGGCGCCGCCGCCCCCCGAGCGTTCGAGATACCGCTTTCCTGCAAATTACGGAATCAACAGCAGCCTGCCGCTTACTTTTCTTTGTTCGAAGGCTTCGTGGGCGGCGGGCGCTTCTGCGAGCGGATACGTCCCGGCAATGCGGATGGTGAGGCGGCCCTGCTGCAGCCAGGGAACGAGCTGCTCGAGGTAGCGCGGGTACTCCTTGAACCACGGGAGCGCGTTGGCGCGCGTCAGGTACAGCGAGCCTTTTTCCTGCAGCGCCATGATGTCAAATGGCGGGACGTAGCCGCTGGACTGGCCGTAGATCACCAGGTAGCCCGCCGGGGCCAGGCTGTCGAGGTTGGCCTCGAAGGTGTCCTTGCCCACGCCGTCGTACACCACATTGACGCCGCGCCCGTCGGTGATGCGCCGGGCTTCTTTGGCAATGTCTGCCTGCCGGGAAATGATGACTTCGTCGGCGCCCGATTCCCTCACGTGACGGGCCTTTTCCTCGCTCGAGGTCACGCCGATCAGCTTGCCGCCGCGAATCTTGATCATCTGGCAGATCAAGAGGCCCAGCCCTCCGGCCGCGGCCTGCACCAGGCACCAGTCGCCCGGCTTCACCGGATACGTAAAGTGCGTGAAGGCGTAGGCCAGAAAACCCTGGTTCATTCCCGCAGCGGCCTGCTCGAAAGTGATCGCCTCGGGAATGCGAATCAGCCGCGCCGCCGGCAGCACGATGTGCGTGGCGTAAGAAGGTCCCCAGAAGCTGACGCGATCGCCCACCTGCACACCGCTGACGTCGGCTCCGAGCGCCTCTACTACGCCGGCGCCCTGGCTGCCGATCCCCATGGGAAACTCCGGCCCGCCCGACGCTCCGCGCTGGTAAAACGCGTGGCCGACCAACTCGCCGCGCCGCCTCTGCACATCGATAAAGTTGACGCTGGCAGCAGCGATGCGCACCAGCACTTCGCCCGCCTCGGGCGAAGGCGTGGGTAAATCCTCGAGCCGCATCACCTCCGGCCCGCCATAAGCATGAATACGAATCGCTTTCATGGGACTCCTCCGTGCTTCCCTGCCTTCCTTGCTTTCCTGCTTCGCCTTTCCAGTTTCCCTGCTTTCGCCGCGTTGTCCGCTTCTCTTCCATTGCACACCACCCTCTGCGTTGTCATCCCGAAAGCCACGTGGCGCAGGCTTCAGCCTGTGGGGGTTAGTTAAGGCAGGATCGACCGTGCTCTAACTAGACCCCGCAGGCTAAAGCCCGCGCCACTTCGCGAGTGGGTGAGGGATCTGCTTTTTCGCTGTAACGGCAGAACAGCAGATCCCTCGCTGCACTCGGGATGACAATGCCGGGGCAGCGCGACCTTAACGCTGTTAAGGATGCACTTAACGCTGTTAAATTGTCAAGCCCGATGTTACTCTTCCCCAGCCCTGTGAATCTCGACCGCCAAACCGTGGTCCGCACCGCCCTCCGGGTCCTCGATCGCACCGGCCTGGATGGCCTCACGGTGCGCAAAATCGCCGCCGAGCTGCGCGTGCAGGCCCCCGCGCTCTACTGGCACTTCAAAAACAAGCAGGAACTGCTCGACGAAATGGCCACCACGGTGCTCGCCGACTCGGTGCGCGAGCAGGGCACGCCCCGCGCGGACCTCCCCTGGCAGGAGTGGGCCGCGGAATCCGCCCGCGGCCTGCGCCGGACCCTGCTGCGCTACCGCGACGGCGCGCGCATGTTCAGCGGGCGCTACCTGACCGACAGCTCGCTGTACGCCCCCATGGAAGCGTCGCTAGCGAAATTCACTTCATCGGGCTTTTCGCTATCAGACGCCGCGAGCATCCTCGGCACGCTTTATTGTTATGTGATTGGTTTCACCATCGAGGAACAGGGGATATTCCCGCGCAAGGGCCAGCGCAGCAAGCGATACGATCCCGCTAAACGCGCCAAGAGAATCGACCAGGAAAAGTTTCCGTTGTCAATTGCCGTCGGTCCCGAATCGTTCACCCAATTTGAAGAGAGCTTCAACCGCGGCGTCGAACTGATCCTCCGCGGCGCCCACCCGCAAAATTAGGCGGCCAGCACACACTCTCCGGTGATTATTCCATTGACAAGTCGCGGTGGAATTGAATACCTTGCCTGCAAATTGGAGGTTTCCCTGTGAAAGTTAAGCCCGTAGGCCCTCCTGCTTTGGCTGCGGTTGTTCTCCTTCTGGTTTCGGTTCCCATATTTGCGCACCACGGTGCGGCGTCGTATGACCTATCGAAGAGTACGACCTTGAAGGGAACCATAACGAGCATCCAGTGGATAAATCCGCACGCGACCATTGATATTGAGGTAAACGACACGACGGGGAAGGCCCAAAAGTACATCGTGGAGTCGGTTAGCCCCTTGGGCCTGTCCCGGAGAGGCTGGACCAAGGATTCGCTTAAGCCGGGGGATCAGATCACGGTGACCGGCAATCTTTCGCAAAACGGCACGCATATCTTACGGCTCAAAAAAATCGTGTTCCCGACGGGCAAAGAGTTCACAATCGATAGCGGCGAGGATTATCCAAGCCAATAGGGATTGCTCCGCAAACGCGCGCGACGATATCCCTTTACGCGGGGATCATGACCTGCCTCAAAATCCGCAATGCGGAGGCCGGAGAGGAGTTTGGAGATGCGCAAATGGCTGGTGGCTTCGGCGGTGGCCGCAGCGGGACTGCTCGTCCTCTCGTCCGGCATACTCGCTCAGACGGCGGGGCCACAGGCATCTGCAACGGCGCCGGACCTCAAGGGAGTCTGGAGGCGATCGCGGAAGCCGCCCGATAACGCCCGCAAGTACACCATGTATGAGATCGCGGGAACTCTTACGAACGTGGAGCCCCCGATGACGCCTTGGGGGGAAGCGAAATTCAAGGCCGCCAAACCCGACGTTGGACCGCGCGGAGTCCCCTTATCGCAGACCAACGATCCGGTTACCAAGTGTTTCCCTCCCGGCGTGCCGCGAATTTATGAGATCAGAGTCGGACAGCCGCTGGAGATTATGCAGGTTCCCGGCCGGGTGATCATGTTCTTTGAGTACGATCACTTTGTGCGCCAAATCTTCATGGATCGAAAGGAGCATCCCAAGGATCTGATTCCCTCGTGGATGGGGGATTCGATTGGTAGGTGGGAAGGCGATACGCTGGTGGTCGATACGGTTGGTTTCAACGACAAAACCTGGCTCGATGGGGATGGTCATCCGCACAGCGACGAACTGCACCTTGTGGAGCGCATCCGGCGCATCAACCACGACACCATGACCATTGATTTTACGATCGACGATCCGAAGGCGTACACCAAGCCCTGGGTGGCACACAACGCCTTCGACTTAGCACCGGGCTGGAGCATTGGGGAAGTGGTGTGCGTGGACGACAACGCCAACTTCCTCGATACCGAAAAGATGTTGGACTCCGGAAAGTAGCAGCGTCATTGAATGTGCCAGTTGGTCCCGTCACCGAGCCCGGGCTATTGTCTCTCGGCAGCAAACACGGTCCCTGCAGAACTGCCCACAGTAACTGCCAACAAAAGTTGATTGGTTACGTTGTCCGACAGCAAGTATTCAACTCCTATGCCATTTGCGGTTTGATTTGGAAACGCGCACGGACTGCCACCAAAGGTCAGCGATACATCGAAGAAGTTCGTTTTGGAGCTATCTGGCACAGCTGTCCCCGTGAATGAGCATCCTGAGCTGGAACCGGTCACGCCTCCAGCGGAGCTAATGGTTACTGTTGTCGTCATTCCGTCCAGCAACGTACCTGTCCAAGTGCCGGAAATCGAAGAGAGTGATGCAGGTGTTGTAAAAGTCGTACCGTAGTCCCAAATTGAACCCATCATCGATGGTGCGTAGAAGGTTGTCACAGTTCCGCCTTCGGTGAGGGTGCCGTCCAGACTAGCCCCTGTAAAATTCGAAGCACTGAAGGTGCCGCTTGTAACCGAGCCCGTATAGGGGAAATCGGTCACGCTGGCAGTGTAGCCGCTGCTATTCATTGTTCCCTGGCCGACAATCATTCCGTCGAGAAGGAGCTGATTCCCATGGACCGTGGCGTATATTCCATATAATTGATTGTTTGGAAGAATGATGGTCCAAAACGTATACCCGCTGGACGCTATACCCGAGTAGACGCCTTCGACCCCATTGGAGTTCACCTGAGATCCACCTCCGGCACTTCCACTTCCGCCTCCGCCACTGACATTGCTGTTGTAGCCCGCTCCGCAGCTAATCAACATCAAGGACACACCACACAAGACCAGAATATTCCTGGGCATCATACAATGCGTCCGTTTCATGGTGGCCTCCGTTACGGCTGCGAAAACCGTCCTCCTCGCAGTTTCACCAATTCGTTCATTCTTGCCATTTCCAGGAAAGTGATCAGGATATTCCGCGCCCAAGAATCAGTCGGCGAGTATCACCCCGTGAGAGGCTCACCGTCAATGGAATGCGGATAGCGCGCTAGTAATATATCTCTGTCGGTCCAACCGTCTGATACAACAGCGCTTAGGGGGACGGACGGGGGCCAAGAGCGTTCGTCAAATCCGTGGGAAAGTGGTAAGCTTGCGCGAGTCTTCTCCAAAATGCAGGCGCCCACCCAAATGCGTCGTGCTCGTTTCGGCCCATTCGAGGCGGACCTGCGCTCAGGCGAGCTTCGCAAACATGGGCTGAAAATTAAGCTGCAAGACCAACCCTTCCAGGTCCTGACCCTTTTGATCCAGCGGCCCGGCGAGATTATTTCCCGCCAGGAACTTCGCCAAAGGCTTTGGCCCGCGGACACGTTCGTGGATTTTGACGTCGGCCTGAACAATGCGATCAAGAGGCTCCGGGCTGCCCTTAGCGATGAAGCGGGAACTCCGCGATACGTGGAGACTCTGCCCCGGCGAGGATATCGCCTCATTGTTCCGGTTGAGAGCGTGGAGACACATCAGGGCGCCTCTGGCGAAGAGTCCATCTCTTCCGCCAGTGGTCAACAAGTAGCGGAACCAACTTTTCCGGAACGCACTCCCCTGCCGGACGATGCAAAACCGTCTTCCCGGCGCTGGCGCACCGCTGCAATGGTAGCGGCTGCGCTGGCGATTCTCGCGGCCGGTTTGTGGTGGGGATTTCGCCAGGGGATCGGCGATTACAAGATCGCTGTGCTTCCTTTCAAAAACCTGAACCCGGAACCCGGTAGCGATTACTTCAGCGACGGCCTGACCGATGAAATCATCAACAATCTCTCCGCGATCGATGGATTGGAGGTCAAATCACAGACCTCGTCCTTCTTCTTCAAAGACAAGCCGCGCAACATTCATGAAGTCGGCGCACAGCTCGGAGCTACGTTCGTGCTGGAGGGCTCGGTGCTGCGTTCGGGCGACAAGCTCCGTATCAATGCCCGGCTGGTCCGCGTTTCGGATGACCACCCGCTCTGGTCCAATAGCTTTGATCGAGAACTAAAGGATGTTTTTTCCATCCAGGACGAAATCTCCCGTTCCATCGTGAATGAGTTGCGCTTGAAGCTCCAACGCGGCCAGCGGCGCTACAATACCAACCTGGAAGCCTACGATCTCTATCTCAAAGCCCAATCGCTGACCAGGAATCAAGGTCTTCCCGAAGGGCGCGACAACTTAATTGCGGGCATAGGTGTGTTTGAACAAGTCATTGCCAACGACCCCGCATTTGCCCCCGCGTATGCCGGCCTCGCAACCGCCTACGGGCGGTTGTCGATAACCCCGCGTTCTTTTTCACCCGACCAGGCTTACGCGAAGATGCGAGCGGCGGCCGAAAAAGCGCTGGAACTCGACCCGCTGCTCGCCGAAGCTTACGCGAGCAACGGACTTGTCTATTCGCGCGACCACAACTGGCAGGAATCCGAAAGAGCCTTCCGCCGGTCCATCGAAATAAACCCGAGCCTGTCGGAATCGCGTAGGGACTTCGCATTCTCGGTGCTCTTCCCGCTGGGCAGACTGGATGAGGCGGTTCGGGAATTGCGCAAAGCTGTCGAATTGGATCCATTGTCAGCGCAAACCCGCGATTCATTGGATTATGTCCTCGTCAGTGCCGGACGCTACGATGAGGTGCTCGACAACTGCCGTCGCATCCTGCTTGCCCACCCCAATGATAATGGTGCGCAACAGCTTTTCGCGCGTGCCTTGCTGCAGAGAGGCAGATTGAGCGAAGCCACTGCGATCTTCGAGAAACAGGATCAGGACGGGACCGGCTCGCCGGGTTTTCTCGGGTACGCTTATGCCATGGAAGGCCGCCCCGCTGACGCGGAAAAAGTCGCCGCGCATTACCCCGAATGGCCCTGGGTTCATGTTTTTGTTTATGCAGGTCTCAGAGACAAGGACCGCACTTTCGAAGCCCTCGAGAAAATGGCCGCCAACCACGACCCGCGTGTTGGGGCATATCTGACTTACCCGGAGCTCGCTCTACTGCGTGGGGACCGGCGGTTGATAGAGCTTCGCCAGAGGCTAGGCATGCCCGCGATGCCCTAGAAGCCCAGCTTCAGAAGCTGACTCTCCCGTCGAGTTTTCGCACTTTGCGACGCCGCTTCTCATGGCGACGCCACCCGCTGCAGTGTTCGCGCGCGCGTCTGAGGCCAGCCTAGTTGGCTCCGCCGGCTCGCGCCGACGTCGATCGCGCACCGGACAGCGTCATCGGATGCCCGCACAAGCAAGTCAGAGTGAACGGCCCCGGGCGGCGGGTCGAAGTTTTCCCTGTATCCTCGACGACGCCATCCAAATCCTCTTCCGTCCGGAATGGCCCCCGGCCTTCCTCGTCGAATTTCGGCGAACCATAGGAGCCACTTCGCACACCCGCGCCCTCTACCAAGCTAGAGCTTTCGCGCGGTTCATTCACCTGGCTTGGAGGGACCATCAAATCGGAGGCGATGGCCCTGCGTATCGCTACTTCATTTCTCGCCTGGCCTTCCACCGTGCTGCTCGGACGCAGCACTTCGATTTCGCAGCCGCAATTCGGGTCTGAACAGGTATAGCGGTCTCCAATTGAATTGGCCATTTTTGTATCCCTCGAGTAAGTTTCGGCGGGGCAATCACCGAGGTGTTGAGTCTTAATGGAGGTAGGCCGCAGAAGCCATACAGTAAATACCTCAGAATTGTATCGCCCCAAGGCGAGTGCCTATCCGGCTGCATTCCTTATTCTTATCCTCAACCGCTCTCAAGATGGGGGAAATCGTAATCTAAGGGCCGTAGTCGATTCCTCCTAAGCCCCCTGTTTACACGCGTATAGGCCGTACTAGTCGGTGGGTACCCAAAATTATGACTCCGGCGAACCATTGAGCCAATGCGTTTCAAAAGCGAACATCTGGGGTAAAGCTTGACTTTGGAGGAGCGATTTGAACGGTCTCGAGTTTCACCAGCAGAGAAGTGTTCAGGAGAGGCTGAGAACCTACTGGAATTGCGCCCGTCTGGTAATCCTGCTCGGACCTCCCGGAGCAGGCAAGGGTACCCAGGCGCGCCGGATTGCCGGGCAATACGGACTACGGCACCTGTCCACCGGCGACATGCTTCGCGACAACATTCATCGCGATACAGAACTCGCCAGAAAAGCGCAACCGTTCATAAACCGGGGCGAGTTGGTTCCTGACGACATCGTGCTGGGCATGGTGCAAGACCGAATTACCCAGTCGGATTGCGCAAGCGGTTTCATACTCGACGGGTTTCCCAGAACCCTGCCGCAGGCGCAGGGGCTGGAGAGAATCTGCCGTCTGTACCCGTCGGGAACCACCACGGTGTTGAATATGGCCGTGCGGCCCGATCTGCTGCTGCGCCGGTTGGTGAACCGAAGGATTTGTAAAGTGTGCGGACACATCTACAATTTAGTCGACCGTCCGCCGATCCGCCGGGACATTTGTGACGCGGATGGCAGCGAGTTGATGCAACGGCCGGACGATGCGGAGGCCGTGATCCGCGAACGAATACAGACGTACGAACGTCACAGCCGTCCTCTGGTCGATTATTACTCTGCGCAAGGTCTGTTGCACGAGGTGCAGGGGATGGATGAACCAGACACGGTCACGGCGAGCATCAAGAAAGTTCTCGACAGGGACGACCCATCGAAATAACTGCGCGTCAAATTGTAGAGATATCGCCTTGCGATCTCCGGCGCGAAATCCGCTGACATTGGAGCCGAGCGCCTCCACCACTCCGGCGCTCTGGCTGCCAATCGGCGTGGGGAGCGACTCTGGTCCGTCGGGCGGCCTCGCTCCGTGGATTCAGTTGGCATAGCAGAATAATTACCCCTGGCCCGCCCGGAGCAAAAGCCGCATTCCCAACCCAATGTGAAAAGCGCGCGGAAGCCACGGATCAAATGCCTCGCGCTTGACACTCCTCGGCGAACTCGAAGATGTCACAGGAACGGTAAGGGGCCTCCTTGCCGCACACCCTGCAGCGGACGATCGAAATGCGGCGTGGAACGTGACTTCCAAACCTGCTGGGGCCTGAGGCAGGCACCGGGGTTGGCAGACCGCAAAATAAACAGGTCACTTCCTTGCGGATCACTGTCTCGAGTCTCTGGCTTACGATACCCGCTTCGATACTGGCTCCCATGGTTGTCGCCCCTAAGGAACTCTAAAGGGATGGGGAAGTTATAACTGTCCGAAAGTGTACATGTATCGAAGTGGGTTCTCTGCCGTCATGAGCCGAGAGCGCGACAGTTTGTAACAGCGTCACGCCAACTCCTGACAAGTCGCTATCGGAATATGTCCCAATACCAGCCAGTTTTTGTTTCAGGGGCGCGATAAACCCTTCCAGTTCAACTATAACCAGAATCTGGAATATGTCGAAGTGACTCCATTTGAACAGAATTGTGCTTTCTCATAGTGAAACACTACCTCTTAGGAGAGCCAACCTTGAAAGAAGGAAAACGGGCCGCCCTTGGATAGAAGCCATGAGGAAATGATAATGAAGAAAGCTAACGTACTCGTTTTGCTAGTGGTCTTATTCATGGTAGTGGGTTGCTCGAACCATGCGCAGCAGGTCTTACCAAGAACCGTAGCGCCCGTCGGTGCAGGTGTGACCTCTTTTTCCCCATCCGCGCCCGCCTCCCATACTGTTTCGGAAACCCCCAGATCAGAAGTCGCTGGTTCCGTCTCTGGAATCACTGAACGTGCGAAACCGGACTTGCTATCTGCTATCGCCGTGGCCTTGAATCAAAACAAGAAAGAGTTCTGCCAGGACTCTCAATCTGCCAACTGTGACAGGGACTTTATGCAGGCTTTCCATTTTCGCAAGGTCACTCTGAGCAAGAGCGGCCAAGTGGGCTTTATTGTGGAATTTTCTGGTGCAGATTTCTGTGGTTCCGCAGGGTGTGCCATTAATGTGCTGAAAGCGACCGGGGACAGAATTGAAAGAACACTTGAAACTGACGAAGTTGGTTCGTTGGATTCATTTGAGTTTGCCACGACGATTACCAATGGGTTCTACGATTTGACGAAACACGGTAAGGACGGTACGGACTACAAATACGCATGGACAGGTTCGAACTATGAAGACGTCGAGCCACCGCTTTCCTCCGAGCAGACTCAAACCGTTGCTGGGGCCTCCGAGCCTGCACAGAGAGAATGCGAGAAATGTGTCACTCCAAAAACTATTGGCGTTCCGTTCAGTCAGAACCGCCCTTGATCGGGCTGAGTGAGCGTAATAACGCAATAATTAGAAGAAGATTGGGCCGAGAGGGAACCTACTCGGCCCGATAACGGTGACGGTGGGAGGCGCTGCGGGGAGGGCCGTACACCTCGGATTCGGATTCGATTGCTTATATGCTGTAACGCTTTCAGGTGTCTGTTCAATTTTGCACACTTCTCTGTGCCGCGCGCCAAGCCCTGTTCAATTTTGCACAGACGCAGATGTGCTAAAGGAGTTTCAATGGGTTTCACTCGATAACGTTTTGAACGTGAAAGGATGGAGAAGAAAGAGTGTTTCACTTAATCTGGTACATTTTAATTGGGCTAATCGCGGGAGTCATTGCGAAATCGGTGATGCAGGTACATATAACGATCTTCTGGACGATCGTGCTCGGCATCATTGGATCGATCATCGGGGGCGCCGTTACCCACATGTTTTCGCGCCCGGCAAACGAACGATATCATCCCGCCGGCCTGATTTTTTCCACATTGGGCGCGATCCTGATTCTCTTCATCTGCTATAAGCTGAATATTCATTTCCCCACGCCTAATCTCTCATTCCGATAGGACGATCCCGAAAACACTGCTGTGTTGGCGGTCCGCTTGCCGCCACTGTTTCTGCTCGTGGCCACCGAGCTCCTATTTGGAGCGGTCCTTCCCCCACGTCCAATAGAGACCAATGTACGCATAGTTCTCCGTCAGGCCGGCGACCGAGTGCCCGTACGCGAACAGAAACTGGTGGTCGGGATTCTTGAAATGATAGTAGCCGCCCACGTCGATCATTGTCGACCCACGGATTTGAGGCGTGGCATAACCCTCAGCACCGTGAGAGAACACCTCGGCTCCGAGCTCCAGCTTGTTGTGAACGATGTCCCCCTTGACCAGAAAGCCGCCGTAGGGAAAGTTTCTGTACTGAGTTTGGGGCACGATGGTTTCGCCGGCGCCACCGTCGAGGGTCCACGGGCCGATGTTTTTTTGAAACCACAGAGGGACCTTGTACCAAACCTTTCCAACTCCAAGTCCTTTGGAATAACTGCCCGTGGGCAGCTCGAACATGGTGAAGGTGCCGATTTGCGGGAAGTGCTTGGTTTCTTTGATCCAAGCCCACTTGATACCCGTTTCCACGTCCGTCAGGCCGAACTCGCTCGGACCTGTGCCACCGGGCAAATAGGCTGGATTGTTCGATGGCACGATGGAGCGAGGGATACGATAGCGTGAAGCTGGATTGAGGGAATTGCTCCCCAGTTGAACTCGAACGCCGGTCCGGTCGAATCCATCTCGACCGGCGTGCCATCGGCGCTGCCGAAGATGTACGCCTCGTTATGGCCGTAATCGACGGGAACCGGTTCGTCAATCTGATAAGGTGGTCCTTGCGCCCACACTCCCGGAGCCACCAGCATGAACAGAAATAAAAGAGCAGCCTTCGACTCCATCTTCCAGCCTGTCATTCAGCGACCCAGCCCGCCTGCCGTTTTGTCTGCTCGCGCTGTGCAGGACTCACATCAGCAGAGACCGCGGATGCGATGAAGATCATTGAGATGCGAGGCCCCAACACACAATGGTGATCCCTTATCCGATCTGGGCCCGCATTTTTGTCGGGCATTATTTTGCGGCGCGCAGTCTAGCACTTAAATCCCTTTAGGTCACTTGCGCTGCTGTTTTCACGGAGTCAGCGAGGGGAGCCGCCTATCGCTATGGTTCCAAGTGACAGTTAGCTGCTTCCCGGATTGCGCCTGTGAAGTCGCCTTGTCGGAGATGGGCTGTTGGCCTGATTCCCAGTTACAGAGAATCCCGCTTCGCAGGACTCGGAAAGACTTCCATCTGGCCGCGCGACCCGATTCATGCAGCTGCCGCGGGGGTGTAGGTTCTTTCCAATATGGGCAGTGTTCCCATGATCTTTGAGAATCGGTCCATCGGAGTCCGCATGTGAAGAACACTTCGAACTGACAAAAGCCCAGTTGAAACTGATCAATTATACGGGCTCCGCCGTATGGGCAACCGTTTAAACTCAATGTTAAATATACGCAATCAGAAATACAAGTCACGGTCGCGTAAGTCGAAAGAGGTTGCAAATGAACCGGAAAACGTTTTCAGCGGCGGTCTTGGTTGTTCTAGGCGTATTAGGTGGCACAGCGTTGGCGGCGAAGACTTTTCCTCTAACGTCGTCCCCAGCTGTTCCAGCGGCTTCAGGGAACGTCGCGGTCAAAAAAGACAAGAATGGTAATAATGAGGTGACAATTAAGACAGAGCACTTAGCGCAGCCCGGCATGCTCACACCTCCAGCCAGTACCTATGTTGTATGGTTTCAGGAACAAAGCGGTGAACCAATGAACCAGGGGGATCTCAAGGTGGGGAAAAGCCTGAAAAGCGGGTTTAAGGCGACGACCCATTTTGCAAATTTCGAAGTATTGGTGACTGCCGAAGGTGATCCTGCGGTCAAAAACCCTTCCGGGCAGGTGGTACTGAGAGCGAAAGTACAGCAGTGAATTTGTTCGTATCCCTCGGTTCTGCGTCCGCAGCAAAGATATAAGAGGGGCAGGACAATGCCAGCCCGGGTCCTCGTCTAGATTGTTAAGGCGGAGACCCGGCGCTTTCAAGCGCGCGTGTGCTGACGTTTCTCCGTACAGTCTCGTGCTGAATGTCCCAGTATCGCGTAATTTTATGCCCCCGGACATTTCCAACCGCACCGACCCAAACTAGCTGTGATTTTCGCCTTGGCTTCCAGGGCGCGCAGCGTTTTTCTAAGTCCTCACTGCTTTCGCTTGCTTACTTACCCATGTGGGCGTGCGAAGCCCTCTTCACAACTGGGGCGTCTTCTCCGAGTGCGGTTGCCAGAGTGATCAGATGGTCCTGCTCATCCTTCAGGATCTCTCGGATATGTTCGGCCATCGCGTACTCTCCCAAAGCCTCGCATTGACGCACACGTTCACGGTAACGCCGGATTGTTGCCATCTCGTTCTCAAGATCAAACCGGAGCATTTCCCTGGCTTTATCCGACGTACGAACCAGCTTCGGCTGAACCGAAGGCATGCCTCCGAGGTAATCAATTTGTTTTGAGATGATCAGTGCGTGGCTGAGCTCTTCTGCCGCGTGCTTTTCGAGTTCCCCGGCAATATTCATATACTCAGCCCCCTTCAATACTTGCGAGTACACGACATACGATATGATGGCCTGGTATTCGCCCGAGAGATCTTCGTTCAGATGCTCGATCAAATCGTCACGCGAGATTTGATCTCCAGAATTGACCCCATTCTCTTCTTTTTCAACTTTCACAGTTATCTCCTCACTGCCAGCACATTTCGGCTAAAATCACAGGTCCTCATAACAGAATGACCCAAAGAATACTTGTTCGTCAGCTTCAGCCGCGCTGGGCAACCCTCGCGACTTTGCGCTTTTTTAGACCCGGTCGCGTTGACATTTTGAGCTTGCGCCCAGCTTTCTTTGCTCTTTCCCTGGGGCTTAGTTTTCTCGACTTCAGGATGCGCGCCACAGGGCTTTGAGTCACAGCTCTTTGTGCCGCACTGGCCCTGCCAACGATCAAGCCCATGGCGGAGCCGATCGACTCCGCCACACCGATCAGGTTTCCTTCGTCCTTGTTGTGCTTACCCGCGTTTGCCTTCATTTACATGAGCTCCTTTTAATTTTCAGTGAAGCCTGCGTCTCAAGTAATCGTCTGACGCGCCGATAAATCCTGTGTTGTCGGTCGCTTGAATTCACGACATCCTTGTTGACACGCCGAACCACCATATTCGCGATCGCCGGCTCCTCAGGCGGCGTTGCACACTCAAGCTTTCGTCGCTTCGCGGTAGGCTTCTTGCCCCGCCTCCACCGCATCCTGTACCTTGTCTTGTGTCAGAGCCGTGATTTCCTGTGCTTTCCGCTTTAATTTTTTGCCCG
>Ga0210398_10002210_pt1 | contig 19172 bp, 17 predicted proteins | sample IncBWC4OmetaG_FD_161047 | JGI IMG/M metagenome (GOLD analysis project Ga0210398, IMG submission 161047) | Forest soil microbial communities from Barre Woods Harvard Forest LTER site, Petersham, Massachusetts, United States - Inc-BW-C-4-O | ecosystem: Environmental > Terrestrial > Soil >... | reverse complement strand
CCACCGCCTATTGGTGTCTCAAGACCATGGGCAAAGCAGGCCCCGACGACCACTACGTCCACCGCTCCATTTGCACCGAGGGCCGATCCTGCTGGGAAAGTTGCGAACACGAAAGCTAGGTCTTTAGATATCTCGCTGCTTCAGTCTGCAACACCCAGCGTCGAGAGGTACGACCAGACTTCTTGAGTACATCTCCATCTTTGCCGTAGTCTTCACCCACACGACGCAACGACTCCTAACGAGCTTAATGAAAAAGTCCGTTTTGCTTAAGGGCACGGCTTCAGCAGTGCCGCCAAGAGTCGTGTTTTGAGAGCGACTTAGCCGCTGAGGTACTATTTTTCAGCACCTTTTTCTAAAAGCGCCTACCAACCACAACCAAGTGCGAGAAGGCGTGAATCTGCATCAAACGTACTGAGCGACCCATGAACGAAGAAAATCTCAGAGAACGGCTTGCCTACTTCCAGCAAAGACTAGAAGAAGCAAAGCGTAGACACTCGGCGAAAGAACCGCATCCGCGAAACTTCGACGCCGGCTACACGACGGACATCTTCAAGACATGGAAAGAGTCGATCGCGCTGATAAACGAACGCCTCGCAAGTATTAACAATCAGTTAAAAACAACGACTCGGCAATCCACTCCAGTTCGCGATAACCAGGAAACGAGCCTGTAATCCGCATTCCAACGAACAAAATGAACGTCTCTTATGCCTCTCACACATCCGAGGCAACCCCCACGCGACTTTACTAATCAGATAACATTACTACTGTAAAACTTCCTCGTGAGGAGACCATCATGCCCGAACAAGCCTCTTCCGTGCATCCGCAAAGATTAAAGATGGACGGTTCATCCGATCTGATCTGTTTGAATTGCCTGGGCACGATCACCGCAAAGGACAGAGCCGATCAGGCCGACGCCAACACACATCACATCTGCCACCCGTCCTTCTCCTCTGGCCGCAGCTCGACTCCGCAGCAAACCCACGAGATGGTCTGACCCGTTCCCAAAACGGGAACTGCCCAAAATAAATTCAAGAGAAGTGGCGTAATTTCGGCCGCCTAATTAGTGACCATAAATTAACCACTTCGACCACACATATCACCACGAATCGACCATCAAAACACCACGCTAAATTCCCCATCTTCCCCAAAAACCCCTGCAAAACACCACAAATCCCACTCCCAAAAAAAATCTCACAATAAGTCGCACTTCCACCCCGATTCCGGCTCCTCTGGAGAGGACAACCGAGGTTACGACTTTCCTTGGCGTGCCAGGCGACCGGACCAGCCCAAGGATCGAACGGGGCTGCCAACAGCGAATGTGGCCTGCGCCGCATGATCGCCAACGCCCAACCCCGCGGTATAGCATCATCCCGTGAATCTCCCCGTAAATCCGCCTGTTCTGCCCATGCTCGCCAAGCGAATCGACGACCTTCCACCCGGCGACACCTGGCTCTTCGAACCCAAGTGGGACGGTTTCCGCGCGCTGGTCTTCCGCGACGGTGACGAGATCCTCATCCAAAGCCGCGACCAAAAACCGCTGAACCGATACTTCCCCGAACTAGTCGAAACATTGAAATCTCAGTTGCCACAACGCTGCGCGCTCGACGGCGAAATCGTCATCGCAGGCAGCGCTGGACTCGACTTCGAAACACTGCAACTCCGCATTCACCCAGCGGCCTCGAGAGTGAAGTTGTTATCGCAGCAAACCCCAGCATCCATCGTGTTCTTCGATCTCCTCTGCGAAGGCGACCACGATCTCTGCAACGAACCATTCCAAAGCCGCCGAAACAAGCTGGAATCGCTACTCTCCGCCACAACACCGCCGATCCATCTCACACCCGCAACCAACGAAAGAGCCACCGCGACAGACTGGTTCCGCCGATTTGAAGGCGCAGGTCTCGACGGCGTAATCGCAAAGCCCATCACCGGCACATACGAACCGGACAAACGCGTGATGTTAAAGGTCAAACACGAACGCGACTGCGACTGCGTCGTAGCTGGATTTCGCTGGCACAAGAATGGCGAGCGAACTGCCGTCGGCTCACTACTGCTCGGCCTCTTCGACGAATTAGGAGCGCTGCAGCACGTCGGAGTCTGCGCCAGCTTTACGCAAAAGAAGCGCCAGGAATTAGTGGGATACCTCTCCCCCTTCCGTAAAGACGCGTTGATCAACCACCCATGGAGTTTTTCGAAGGAACATGAATTCGAGTCGAACGCCGAACACAGAATGCCCGGCGGCCAGAGCCGATGGAGTCAGGGTAAAGATCTCTCCTGGGAACCCTTGCGTCCCGAGCTGGTAGTCGAGGTGGCCTACGAACACATGCAGGGGACCCGGTTTCGTCACATGGCCCAATTCCGCAGATGGCGCACCGACAAGCAGCCCAGCGACTGTACGTACGCTCAACTCGAGGTCGTTCCTCCGCAAGAATTGATGGAGATCTTCGCCAGCAGTCGCTAACGACGACGAGAACTATTTACTTCTTCGTTCGTTTAGCCCGCCATTCACGTGTCGGATCGTCATCCGGATCAGGAGTCTCCTGTGATGGCCTGCTCTCTTCGGGCACATGCCGAAGGTTCACGCGAATTCGTGTCCACGTGGATGACCGCCCACGCATCGAGTCGACCAACACATCATCTACGGCCAACAAATGCGCGACATCCGAGTGGTTCAACTTCCATCGTTCAAGGCCGGCCAGCGCAGCTTCCTTATCAGGAGAATTAGCAACCACTACCAGCGGCATCTTCGTTCGCGTCGTCTTAGGCGTCGCAGCCTTTGCCCGAGAGGGCGCCACTCGCGGAGCTTCTCCTGCCATCTTACGAAAGTGAGGTGGCCACGGTGCGTCGCCAAACCCTGCGGCTTCATCTCTCGCAGCAAGCTCTAGCAACCCCTCCAACGAACCAGCTGAAGAGTCCATCTCAGCGTGCGGATCGCCGATCGCAGCAAAACGCTTCGGAACCGTCAGCACTGTAAAATCAGCTGGCTCGCAATCGGGGACCTCGTCCCAGCGCAGCGGCATGGACACACGAGCATCGGGCAAGGGCCGCACCGAATAAGCCGAGCACGTCGTCCGATCTTTCGCATTCTGGTTATAGTCGAGAAACACGCCACGCCGCTCCTCCTTCCACCACTTTGAAGTGGCTACATCAGGCAGCCTACGCTCCACAGCACGAGACAGCGCCAGTGCCGCGCGTCTCACTTCTGTAAAGCTCCAACGCGGATCTATCCGAACGTTCACATGCATGCCACGCGAACCGCTGGTCTTCGGCCAGCCCCGCAAGCCGACCTCCTCAAGGACCGACTTTACCTCCAGTGCAACGCGGCGCACGTCAGTCCAACCCACGCCCGGGCCAGGATCCAGATCGACGCGCAGCTCATCCGGATGCTCCAAATCAGCAGACCGCACCGGATGCGGATGCAGCTCGATGCAGCCTAAGTTGACGATCCAAGCAAGTCCGCCGGCTTCATCAACAACAAGCTCCTCTGCAGTGCGGCCCGACGGAAAAGAAAGCGTAACCGTCCGAACCCACGAGGGCCGATCAGTCGGCGCACGCTTCTGATAAAAGGCCTCACCTTCGGCACCATGGACAAATCGCTTCAATACGATGGGACGATCGCGAATTCCAACAAGAGCGCCCGGCGCAATCGCCAGGTAGTAACGTACAAGGTCGAGCTTCGAGAGCTTCGTCTGCTTGGAGAAGTACAACTTGTCAGGATGCGTGATTCGAACTTCATGACCCTCAACCGAGAGCACCTCTACCGCTTCATCTCCGTGATCTTTTGACATAGCGCGCAAGCCTCGCTCAAGCACCTTCTCAGTTCACCTCACAACGCGACAGACGGCCGGAGAAAGCCGTCGCTCATCTGTCGCCTCTCACCGTTTTTCCCCCGTGATTACGGCAGACGACGACACGAGGACGACATCTTTCCTGCAAGCGAATCAGACGAAAAATTAACTCCACCCCCCGCATCCCACCAGATGTACTCCCCAGCAGCATACCTCGCGCCAGAGCCAGAGATGACGTTCGCGAAGATCACAGAATTTCCGCCGACGGGAACGATGGCAAGACTGTTTCCCGCGCCGTTCAGGTACTCAACTGAAAACACTCCAGCAGGAAGCCCCATCTTGGATCCTTGCGCGTCGCATTGATACTTCATCGTATTCCGAGAGATCGGTTGCGAACCGCTCAAGTGAATCGTCACATCGGTCGCTCCCGCAAAGCCGCTGCAGAACAGAACCCCGACCACAATCAAAATCTGCCTCCATCGTGCTGTCATACCATCGCCTCCCGGACGTTCAACCAGACGACCTACAAATGCGAACATCATAACTTCACCAACTCTTCAGCGAGTGATCGATAACCAAACCAAACCTCGGAGAGCAATAAACTATTGTTTGCTAACAACATATGGCTGTCGAGTAAGTTACGACCAAACTGACAGCTTGGATGCCATGGGGAAGGCACGCCCACGGACTGATACGATAATTCTCTCAACGGAGGCCTTTCAAATGTCCGCTTCGTCTACCCTGACCCATCCGCTCCCCGCCGACCGCCAACTTCGCGAGATTCATCACTGGGTCAATGGCCAGACGCTGACCAGCCGCTCTGAACGTTTTGGCGATGTCTACAACCCTGCCACCGGCGAGGTGCAAGCGAGAGTCGCCCTGGCAACCGCCGCAGAGGTAGACGCCGCCGTAGCAGCGGCCGCCACGGCATTCCCAGCCTGGTCCGCCCAACCGGCACTCCGCAGAGCCCGAGTTCTCTTCCGCTTCCGTGAAATCTTCGAGCGTCGACTCGATGAGGTCGCAGCCATTCTCACCAGCGAGCACGGGAAAGTCTTCTCTGACGCAAAGGGCGAAGCCACCCGCGGCCTCGAAGTAGTCGAGTTCGCCACTGGCATACCCCAACTCCTCAAAGGTGAGTACACCGAGCAGGTAGGCGCCGACATTGACAGCTGGTCCATGCGCCAGCCCCTCGGCGTCGTAGCCGGAATAACGCCGTTCAACTTCCCTGCCATGGTGCCCATGTGGATGTTCCCCATCGCCCTCGCCTGCGGCAATACATTCGTCCTCAAGCCCAGCGAACGTGACCCCAGCGCCTCGCTCCTCCTCGCCGAAATGCTCAAGGAAGCCGGTCTCCCCGACGGCGTCTTCAACGTAGTTCACGGCGACAAGATCGCAGTGGACGCACTCCTCACCCACCCGACCATTCAAGCCATCAGCTTCGTCGGCTCAACACCAATCGCTGAGTATGTTTACCGCGAAGGAACGAAGCACGGCAAACGCGTTCAGGCACTAGGGGGCGCCAAGAACCACATGATCGTAATGCCGGATGCAGACCTCGACCAGGCCGCAGATGCCCTCGTCGGCGCCGCCTACGGCTCAGCTGGTGAACGTTGCATGGCCATATCGATCGCAGTGACGGTCGGAAGCGCAACAGCCGATAACCTGGTCGGCAAGATCGAACAACGCATCGAAAAACTACAGATGGGCGATGGCATGAAGGAAGGTTCTGAACTCGGCCCCCTAGTCACAAAGACTCATCTCGATCGTGTCACCAGCTACGTTCAGCATGGCCAGTCAGAAGGCGCACAACTAGTGGTCGACGGCCGCAACCACACCTCGGTCGGCGAGAACGGCTTCTTCCTCGGTGCCTGCCTCTTCGATCACGTCAAGCCGGAGATGAAGATCTATCGGGAAGAGATCTTTGGCCCAGTCCTTGGCGTTGTACGAGCAAACAACTTCGAAACCGCACTGCAACTGGTCAACGACCACGAGTACGGCAATGGAACCTCCATCTTCACCCGCGACGGCGACACCGCCCGCGACTTCGCGCATCGAGTGCAGGCAGGAATGGTCGGCATCAACGTCCCAATCCCGGTCCCGATGGCCTTCCACAGCTTCGGTGGATGGAAGCGCTCACTCTTCGGCGATCATTCTGTCCACGGACCCGAGGGCGTACGCTTTTACACGCGACTGAAAACCGTCACATCACGCTGGCCCACTGGAATCCGCAAGGGAGTCGACACCTCGATGCCGACACTCGGCTAACAACGATTTTCTGAAGGCAACGATGCAGTTTACTGCTCGGCAACCGCATCGGCCATAGCGAGGTGCGCGTCGAGAGCGCCAATCCCACGATCGATCTCTTCCTTCGTCACAATAAGTGGTGGCGCAATGACGAAGTGCGAAACCCAAGCCTGAATCGTGACTCCATCCGCAAGAATCTTCGCGGCGATCTGATCGACCAACAACGCTTTGCCAGAGACCTTATCGGAATAGGTATTGAAGGGCTCCTTTGTATCACGGTTCTTAACCAGATCGACCGCCCAGAACAGTCCTTTTCCACGAACATCGCCGACACTGGGATGTTTTGCTTTCAGCTCGTTCAGCTTGCCTTCGACATAAGGTGCAAGCTCCCGAGCCCGCTCCACCAGCCCAAGACGTTGCATCTCCCGAATCGTCGCAACCGCCGGCGCAAGCGTAAGCGGATGAGCTTCATAAGTATGGCCATGCGCGAAGTAGTGATCCTGAAAGTACTCCGCGATCTTCTCGCTAGTAGCGCACAGCCCAAGCGGAACGTAGGCCGACGTGATGCCCTTAGCAGTGACAAGAATATCCGGCACAACTCCCCAATGATTCATCGCAAACCACTCACCTGTCCGTCCCCATCCAGTCATCACCTCGTCAGCGATCAGCAAAACCCCATACTCGTCGCAGATCCGACGAAGCTTCGGCATATACTCCTCAGGCGGAACAATGACGCCATTGGTCCCAACGATAGGCTCGACCAATACGGCGGCAACATCCGATTCGTTGCGGATCATGTGCTCGATGTAGTCCGCGCACGCAATGCCACAACCCGGATACGTATGCCGTATCGGGCACTTGTAGCAATGGACCTCCGGCCCAAAGAGAATCCCTTGCCCCTTGCCACTCGGCTCCATCGCCCACCGCCGCGGGTCTCCCGTCGCAGCAATCGACCCCGCCGTCGAACCGTGGTACGAGCGGTATCGCGCAATAATCTTCGTCTTCCCGGTGTACATGCGCGCGATCTTGAACGCGGCCTCATTGGCCTCGGTTCCGGAGGTAGTAAAGAAAAACTTGCTCAGCCCCTTCGGAAGAACCTCCACCAAAAGCTGCGACAAGTCGGCACGCGCCGTCGTCGCATAGCCTGGCATCGCATAGCTCAACTCCTGCGCCTGCTTCGCAATCGCGTCGATGACGGCCTGATTCTTATGACCGAGGTTGGAGCACATAAGTTGCGACGAAAAATCCAGGTAGCGCTTGCCCGCACCATCGACGATGTAGCAGCCCTCAGCGTCGATGATGTGCATCGGGTTCCAACCCTTTTGGAACCGCCAAGTGCCGTAGTTATGTTGCCGCGTAAGGTCGACGACCTGTTGGCTGGTCAGACGCTTTGCTTCGTTCAAACTCTGCGATGCGGCGGCATCTATGGGACTCATGACGGCTCCTGTTCCTTGAGACTTGAGTTCATCGCAACGACCTCTGCCGGAGTATCGAACCCATATCTCAACATAAGGACATAGTAGGTGGCTCCAGCAATAAAGAAGCCGACGAACCATGCGTAGTCATACAGAAATCGCAGAACCGGCACAGCGAGTCCGATCAACGCAACAATAACGCCAGCGGCCAGCGAAACAATCGCTCGTGGATTCACTCCACGCGTGTATTCATACGGCCCACCCCGTCGATACAGCGAGACGACATCCAGCCGCGTACCTCGTATCAAAAAGTAATCCACGACCATAATGCCCGCAACTGGCCCTAGCAAACCCGAATACCCAATGAGCCAACCGAAGATGTAGTTGCCAAAGCTGCTCATCAGCTTCCAAGGCATCATCGCGAGCCCCAACAATCCAGTTATCAATCCACCAGTCCGGAAGCTGATCAATCCCGGAGCGAGGTTTGAGAAGTCGTTCGAGGGCGAAACCACATTCGCCCCGATATTCACGTTCAACGTCGCAATCAACAACGCAACCAGCGCAAGCAAAGCCGCCAGCGGCTGATGGAAACGCCCCAGCAGCGTAATCGGCGACCATACCGGCTCGCCAAAGATGCTGACCGATGCCGAAGTGCAGGCGATGCCGATGAAAGAGTACAAAACCATCGCAACCGGCAAGCCAAATGCTTGACCCGCGATCTGCGAATCCTGCGATTTGGCGTAGCGAGTAAAGTCCGGGATGTTAAGCGACAGCGTCGCCCAATACCCGACCATCGCCGTCAGCGAAGGAAAGAAGAATCGAAGAAAACTTCCGGTCGTATGGAATCGACTAGGTGCCGAAAGCATCGGTCCAAATCCACCCGCCTTGTGTAGCATCCAGAAGAGCAGGGTCAGCGACATAACAAGCATGAACGGTGCAGAGAAGCTCTGAAGAAATCGTATCGACTCGACCCCTCGCCACACCACGTACATATTCAACAACCAAAACCCGATAAAACTCGTCCAAAGCACAAAAGGCATATAGGCCGACGTGGGCCACAGTACGCCGATCATCGCCGCAATCGCCTGCCCGCCCAGCCACGACTGAATTCCAAACCATCCGCAGGCCACAATGGCGCGCAACATCGCCGGCAGGTTCGCTCCACGCGTGCCGAAGCTCGCGCGCACAAACACAGGGAAGGGAATACCGTATTTTGTCCCAGCATGTGCATTTAGAAGCATCGGCGCAAGTACGATCAGATTCCCCAAAAGAATAGTAAGGATCGCCTGCTTCCAGTTCATACCGCCTGCGATTAACGACGACGCCAGCATGTACGTCGTTACCTCCATCGACATGGAAAACCAAAGCGCGATGTAGTTGTACGTTCCCCACGTACGCTGCGACGCCGTTGTCGGCGCTAGATCCTTGTTATAGAGTCGCGGGTCGTGATTCGCTGCAAGGCTCGACGCCGACTGATCAAGGACGCTAGAGGTGGCTGAGCTCACTGCCATGCCCCTCCTTTTGCATCACGCCGCAAATACTCGCCTCGGCCCGTAGCCGCGACGTAGCGTCCTCGATCCGCGACGAGCTCTCCGCGCGAGTACACCTGACGGGCATTGCCCTTCACCTTCCATCCCTCGAACAATGAAAAATCGCACCGCATATTATGAGTGGCAGCAGAGATTAGATGCTCGGCTTCAGGATCCCACAGTACGATGTCAGCATCAGAACCGACAGCGATCGTTCCTTTTTTCGGATACATGCCAAAGATCCGTGCCGGTGCGGTAGAAGTAATCTCAACAAAACGTTGCAGCGTGATCTTCCCTGAGTTCACGCCAAAGTGGTAGAGCAGCTGCAAGCGATTCTCCACCCCTGGACCACCATTTGGAATCTTAGTGAAATCGTCCTTGCCGAGCTGCTTCTGATCCGCGAAGCAGAAAGGGCAGTGGTCGGTCGATACCACCTGCAAATTGTCCGTCGCCAGTCCGTCCCAAAGCTTTGGTTGGTTCTTCTTCTCACGCAGCGGAGGAGTAAAAACGTACTTCGCCTCCTCAAAGCTCTTCCCCGGCATCTGGTCTTCGATCGAGAGAAGAAGATACTGCGGACACGTTTCTGCAAATGCTGGAACCCCGCGACTACGCGCCTCCCGAACCTGATTCAGTGCATCCTCGCTCGATAGATGAACGATGTACACCGGAACACCAGCCATCTCGGCGAGAGCGATCGATCGATTCACAGCTTCTGCCTCCGCCTTCGTGGGTCGCGTCAACGCATGATAGATAGGTGCTGTTTTACCTTCGGCCAGCGCCTGCTGCACGATCACATCGATCGCACTTCCATTTTCTGCATGCATGCACACCAGCGCGCCGTTCTTAGCAGTCTGCTGCAGCGCCCTGAAGATCGTGGCGTCATCCACCATCAAAACATTCGGATAGGCCATAAAAAGTTTGAAGCTGGCGACACCCTCCCGCACCATATCGTCCATATCGTGCAGGCCCTGCTTGCCATTGTCCGAGCCGAGATCTGTCACGATCATATGCAGCCCATAGTCGATGCACGCCTTGCCCTCCGCCTTCGACCGCCAAATATCCAGCGCGTCGCGCATACGCGTCCCCTTCGCCTGGATTGCGAAGTCGACGATAGTCGTTGTGCCCCCAATTGCCGCGGCGCGTGTGCCCGTCAGAAAATCATCAGCAGAGACCGTCCCTCCGAAAGGCATATCCATGTGAGTGTGCGCATCGATGCCGCCCGGAAGGACAAAAAGTCCACTGGCATCCACGATGGTATGTCCTGCCGGATCAATCTTCGCGAACACTTCGCGTATCGTGCTGCCTTCAACCAGCACATCCGCCTTTTCAAGACGGTCCGCGGTGACGATGGTGCCATTCTGTATCAGGATCCCCATACTTTGCTCCAAACTTTTCGGCACTAGAATCAGGCGCCCCAAACACACCACTCAAAAACATGAAGCCGCGTCAGGTATTTGTACTCATCACTTCGCGCGCCCGAGGCGGAACGAGCCCTTTGGCCGTGCGCTCCTCCCAGCTCTCAAACGGAAGATCCTTATCGATACGCTCCATGGTGATGCAGTTCTCAACCGGACAGACCAGTGAACAGAGATTGCAGCCAACACAGTGATGTTCGTCGACGCGTGGGATTCGCTCAAGCGGCGTGACCCCATCAGTACAACCTGAACTTCCCGAATCAAGCTTTGGAATTGGAGTCGTCGAGATACGACGAGCAGATTCAGCCGCAACCATCGCCGGCGTTCGCGTCGTGTCAGGCGCCGCGGAAGTCCGATCAAGATGAATGCACTGATGTGCCCCATCCCAGCATGCCGTATAGCAGAGCTGACACCCGATGCATAAGCCCTCGTGGATACGGGCAACAATTTGATAGTTCAGATTGAGCTGCTTCCACTCGACCACATTCGGAAGCGACAACCCACGAAAATCTTCGAGCGTAGCAAAGCCCTTATCGGCCATCCACCCCAACAGCCCGTCCTGCATATCTTCGACGATGCGATAGCCATAGTGCATCGCCGCGGTACACACTTGCACCGTGCCGCAACCAAGCAAGATAAACTCGGCGGCATCACGCCAACTCCCAATACCGCCGATACCTGAAAGTGGAAGCGTGCTTGTCGGATCTGACTGCACCTGCTGAACCATGTTCAACGCGATTGGCTTAACCGCTGGTCCGCAGTAGCCCCCATGCGAGCTCTTTCCATCGACATTCGGACTCGGCTGGAACGTGTCGAGATCAATCCCCGTGATCGAGTTGATCGTATTGATGGCCGAAAGCGCATCGGCGCCTCCTCGTTTCGCTGCCCGAGCAGGAATACGAATGTCGGAGATGTTCGGGGTCAGCTTAACGATCACCGGTGTCCGCGCCTTTTCCTTCACCCATCCAGTGATCTGTTCGCAATACTCTGGAACCTGTCCAACAGCGGAACCCATACCCCGCTCACTCATACCATGAGGACATCCAAAGTTCAGTTCAAGCCCATCCGCACCCGCGTCTTCCGCCCGCTGCACAATATCGTGCCACGTCTCGCGTTTGCTCTCGACCATCAGTGAAGCGATAACAACGTGCTTCGGATATCGCCGCTTCACCTCGGCAATCTCCTGCAGATTCACCTCAATCGGCCGGTCCGAGATGAGCTCAATATTGTTAAAGCCCATCATCCGCCGGCCCTCCCAATCGATCGAGGAGTAGCGCGAACTGACATTGGTAATCGGCTCCCCAATCGTCTTCCAAACCGCGCCGCCCCAACCCGCATCAAATGCCCGCATCACTTGCTCGCCGCAGTTTGTAGGTGGCGCCGATGCTAGCCAAAACGGATTCAAGCAGTGGATGCCGCAGAATGTCGTCTCAAGTGTCGGTCTAGAACTGGACATGTTGTGCCTCCAGCCATGCAGCGATGCCGATACCGGCGCGCTTTCCGTCTGCTACTGCATCGACAACTTCGCGACCGCCGTTGGTGCAATCTCCTCCCGCGAAAACCTTTGGATTGGAGGTCTGGCCTGTAGCTCGATCGATCAGAATGCGACCGCGCTCCAGCTGAACCTTTGCCGAGCCGTTCCCATCCTCGGACAGAAAGCTCGTGTGCGTACCTTGTCCAATGGAGAGCACAACCAGATCAGCCGCCAGCGTAAACTCCGAACCGTTCTCCGGCACGATCGACCCATCCTCAGTCGATACAAGCTTTGCCAACTTGACTCCCTCAACAGTTCGATCGCCAAGAACCGCGGTAGGCTGAACATGCCACAAAAACTTCACGCCTTCGTTCTTTGCATGCTCATATTCAAACCTAAACGCGGACATCTGTTCTGGCCCTCTGCGATATACGATATGCACGTCTGCGGCGCCCAGCCGCACTGCAGCGATCGCCGCGTCGATAGCAGTATTTCCCGCACCAACCACCACAACGCGCACAGGCACTGTCATCTGCGAACCGGATTTGTATCCGGCAATCAGATCAAGCGCATTCGTCACACCGGCAAGTTGCTCCCCGGCCACTCCGAGTTGATGAATCGCTCCGAGGCCAATCCCAAGAAAGATCGCATCCTGCTCTCGTTCAAGCTTAACGAGCGTAGCTTTATCGATCATCGTCTCAAAATGAAACTCAACCCCCAGCTCTGTGAGCATATCGATCTCACGCAGACTCTCCACTAGGGGAAGCTTGTACTCCGCGACTCCATAACTATTCAACCCACCAGGCAGCGGTCGCGCATCATAAAGAGTGGCGCGAATACCGCGACGACGAAGTTCAGCCGCACAGGCGAGCGACGCTGGCCCGGCTCCAACTAGAGCAACCGACAAGCCTGTATCGGCTCCAGGCGTAAACGGCAGCGGAGCCCCGCTCTCGTGCAACGCATCCATCGCGAACCGTTGCAGGCGTGCGATCTGAATAGGCTGCTTATTGTAGCGATGCATCACGCAAGCTCCCTCGCACAACACCTCCACCGGGCATGCCCGAGAGCAGCTCGCACCGAGAATATTTGCATCCAGAATGGTCCTCGCCGATCCGGCAAGATTGCCACTGGCGATCTTCTTGATAAAGCTCGGCACATCAATATGTGTAGGGCAGGCAATTGTGCAAGGAGCATCGAAGCAATAGAGGCAACGATTTGCTTCAAGCACCGCAGCTTGTCTATCGAATGGCGGATGCAGGTCGCCGAAGCGCTCAGCCAGCTCAGGATGAATCGCGATTTGCTGATGAAAGGGAACTCGTTCGCTCATCGTGATCTAACAGCCTCCATCATAGCGAAGCAGGCGCTAAAATCCGTTCCAGACTCAGCGCAGTGAAGCCTCTTGGAAAAACCAATCGAGCCCAACGAACGCCTCCAACCCAAAAGGCCTTGCATAATGGAAGACAGCATGATCCTCCTCGCGGTTTACTCTTTTCACTGTTCAGGAGTGACTATTATGCACTATCTCAGCAAACCGGTCGGACAGCCAGCCTCGCTACACGTCTGCTGTAGTTCATGAGCCCTTCTGATTGTACGAAGATTCGCGTTCTCCTTATCCCTTCAGCGAGTTCAACGTCTTTCTTGCAAGCAGATCGAAAGCCTGCACAGCCAGCGCCAGATCTTCGACCTTTGTGTCCTCCGCCTTGTTATGGCTGAGCCCCTGGAGCGATTGAACAAACATCATCACAGTGGGTATACCTGCACGCGAAACCTCGGCAGCGTCGTGCAGAGGCCCCGAAGGCAACCGGTGAGAAGTACCCGCAGTCTCTCGCACCGCTTCCTCGCAGAGTGCGATCAATCCAGCATCAAATGGAACGGGTTCTATACTCCAAATCTTTGACCAATCGACGGTACAACCTTCTTCCTCTGCAAAACGCTCGCTCGCCGCTCGGGCATCAGCCAGCATCGATGCGAGAATCCCTGCATCAAGATCCCGCATATCAAGCGTCGTCTCGCATCGTCCAACCACGGCCGTCACAATACCTGGAAATGTCTTCACGCTGCCCATGGTAGCGACGGCATCTGGATGACGTCGCGCAATCGGACGTATCTCGAGCGCAAGCTTGGCCGCTGCAGCCAACGCGTCACGCCGCACCCCCATTGGCGTCGATCCAGAGTGCGCCTCCTGCCCATGAAAGGTGATTGCGTGCCGCTCCACGCCCTTCGTTCCTAGCACAACGCCAAGTGGAAGATGCATAGCTTCGAGGACAGGCCCCTGCTCGATGTGCAACTCCAGATAAGCAGCGGCGCCTCTCCGCTCCAGAGCTGCCTCCCCGATTCGTTCTACGTCAACTCCGCACTTCCTTAGAGCGTCTTCCAGACGAACCCCATCGCGATCAACACGCTGACGGTCGGCTTCGATGGTATGGGTTCCCGCAAACGCCGAAGAGCCGAAGAGGCTTCGACCGAACCGTGCTCCCTCTTCATCGGCCCAGTCGACCAGGCGAATCGTGATTGGCGGTTTGCCATCGAAATCCTCTATAAGACCACGCAGCACCTCGAAGCCCGCGAGAAACCCCAGGCAGCCGTCCAACCAACCGCCATTCGGAACCGAGTCAAGATGGCTCCCAAGCAGAAGCGAGCGATCTGACTCGCCTCGCAGGGTCGTCCAGGAGTTCCCCGCAGCATCGTAGTGATGCTCTACTGGAAGACCTTGCGACTTGTTCCGAAACCATGCTCGTGCCTCAAGCCAAACTGGAGTCCAGGCAACGCGTTGTGCGCCATTCGCGTCGCCGGTCAAGGCCCGAAGCTCTCTAAGATCGGAGACTACCCGAACTGAATCTGCCGCCACATCTCCTCCTGAAGTGAATAGGTTACTCCTATCAAATCGTTTACGAACGCTATTCAACGTGATGTCTGCAGCGCGGCCATCCCAGTTCCAGCAGATACCGAAATAGTAGAAAATAGAATTGCAGTATTACTGCGCTAGTCTCCCATTCGTCTAAAGCTGAAGCTCGCATGCGAGCAATCAAGGAGCGTCATTTTGTTCGCCCGACATCTTATTCGTACAGCATGTCTCTCAATTGGATTGCTGACTCCGACAATTGCGGTCGCTCAGGCTGCTCCTGCGGAGACGTCCACAAGAGGGAAGATCGTCGAAGTTGAAGGCGTTCCAAACACACCACGACAGCAGAAAAAACACTACGTTGTTCTTGTCTCCCTGGACGGTTTTCGCTACGACTATCCACAGGAGTGGGGCGCTCCGAATATCACCGAATTGGCCCGCACCGGAGCGACTGCGCCCGACGGTATGCTGCCAGCCTACCCGTCGATTACGTTTCCCAATCACGTCACTCTGGTCACCGGCCTCTACCCGGAGCATCACGGAATTGTGAGCAACGTCTTCTATGATCCCGTCCGCCGCGAACTCTATTCCTACACGAGCCCTCAAACAAACTCGGACGGCAGCTGGTACAAAGGCACGCCGCTGTGGTCGTTGGCCGAGCAACAGGGAATGCGAGCTGCATCGTTCTTCTGGCCAGGCTCCGAGGCAATGATCGCTGGCGAACGGCCCGACGAATATGTTCATTTCGACGATAAATTCGACGACGACAAACGTATCGATCAGGTGATCGAGTGGCTCAATCTTCCACCTGCGAAGCGTCCGCACTTCATCACGCTCTATTACAGCAACACCGATCATGCAGGGCACCTCTACGGCCCCGACTCCACCGAAGAGCGAGATCAGGTGCATCATGTCGATGCTCTCATCGGCAAACTGAAACGCGATCTCGACGCAACTCACTTGCCCATCGACCTCATCGTTCTCGCCGATCACGGCATGGTAAAGGTGGAAGGCGACTGGATCACACTGGATAAGTACGCAGACCTGACCCACTTCAAAACGGATGGCACGCTTCTGTATGCAGAAAGCGAAGGAGACACGGAAAAGGCGTACGAGAGCTTTCGCGCTCACTCCGATCCTCGGTTCACAGCCTATCGTCGCTCCGATGTGCCCGCTTACCTACACTTCAACGAGAACCCTCGCGAAGGCGATCCGGTGATCGTGCCGAACGGTCCATACATCTTCCGTGCACACGAAAACACACGCAAGCCGCCCGTCGGCGAACACGGCTACGACGTCACCCGAATGCCGGAGATGAAGGCGATCTTCGTCGCAAACGGTCCCGACATCCGCCCCGGTACGAAACTTCCAAGTTTTCCCAACGTCGACGTCTACGACTTCATCGCCAAACTACTCGACCTCAAACCGGTCCCGAACGACGGCGAATTAAAACCACTGCGCCCCGCTCTCAAACATCGCTGACGCCATTGCGATGTCCCACACAATCATGAGTGGTTTGCGGCAGATAGCGAGCGCGTATCGCGTTCAGTGAGCCACCCAAAAAGAAATCCCATCGTTGCCCACAGGACTGCCTGCAACTCGAGAGTTGCGACGCGGAATCTCCACAACAAGGTCGCAGGGAATGCAGCGGGAACCTCGTCGATCTCCGGTAGGAAGTGCGAAACCACGCTCATGACCATAATGAACAGAGCGGCAGCCAGCAGGAAACCATTCCACGATCCATATCGAAGACTGAGGCGGCGGCCAACTTGAATGGCCAACACCATCGCCGCAATTGAAAACGCAATCAGCAGAAAAAACGCGGCCGTACGTACACCGATCGTCTCAGGATTGCCAACCGCAGGTGGATTCGCAGGGTATTTGAGACTGGGAACCAGGACAATCGTCACGAAGGCTATGGCCGCCAGCAACGCCGAGAGCGCTCGCGGAGCAAGATCGCCGATGCGACCACAGGCAAACGCAAAGACAAGTCCGAAGATCCCGCCGATCGCCGCCCCGTAGACAACGACTCCGGTCAGCAGACCAATGCCTCGTTGCACCTTGCGGCTGACCATCTCCGGTTCAGCCGGTTCACCCTTGGCCTGATCCGCGCTGCTCTCAAAAGCAATCGCCCTTTCCACCTGGGGCTCACCGATCCATCGAGCAAAGCCAAAGACGAGCAGGCCTGCAACGATGCCCACAAGCATCCCTCGTAAAAGCAGCGTTCGAGCAATCAAAGTCGTCGGCTTAGTGGCAGGGAAAGCCAAGAAGATGGCGTCCGTCATGAACAAATTCGTGCACAGCCCGGCCATGGAAGAGCGCCGTCGCTCCCTGTTCCGCACCGACAAAGTAAATTGCCAGCAACATCACAAGACCGCCAAAAATCGCCCAGGGTAACAGCTCACCCAGCGGAATGACTGGAAGAGAGATAGGTTGAGAGATGGAACCGACTGCCGATTGTGCCATGTTGAAACCTCCTGGGATCGTGCGTCCCGACAACGTGCTCACCTTGATATGCGAAATGAGGTCTGACTTTCGACCCTGCTGAGTCGATCACAGCGGCGCGACCGTACCGGACTTGCACCGGCTTCTGCATTCCGTCTTCACAGGCTTCTCTAACCCTATGTCTCGCTATCATCAGTGTCAAGAGAGCGGCTGCAAGGAGATGTAATTCTTATGTCATGTACTCGGGAGGCCAGGACAGCGTGACAACACGTTTAAGCCTCATCAGCCACGCAGCCACACAAGCCCTGCGGCGCGCAGCATTTCCACTGGACGAGCCACTCGACCCACGAGAGATATCAAAGATCAGCGCACTCGGCTGGAAGGCTCCAAAAACACAAAAAGTCGTATCTGCCCCCGAACGCAGAACGCAACAGACAGCTCAGGCATTGGGACTTACCTCGGCCATAACGGCCGAACTAAGAGATTGCGACTACGGCATCTGGGGCGGCCGTGAACTCACCGAGCTTCAAACACAAGATCCCGAAGGCGTTGCAACATGGCTAGCAGATCCGGCCGCCAGCCCTCACGGAGGAGAATCGATCGCAAATCTTATCGACCGCGTCGGCAAGTGGCTCGATCAACAGCGAGAAGAAGGTCATACGATTGCCGTGACCCATCCCGCCGTAATTCGCAGCGTCGTGATTCATATTTTGAACGCGCCCATTCAGTCTTTTTGGCGAATCGACATCGCACCCCTGTCTCTAACCGATCTGCGATTCAACGGCCGAGCCTGGACCTTGCGCTCCTGTGTGACAACTTTGTCATCTCGAGACTGAAGAGAATCTATCTTCACACGCCAGCAAATCCAAACACTCCATTGACGCGATCGAAATCTGTCATGTGCTATGTTCATAACAAAGTTCTTGGGTGCCCGCGAGGGCATAAAAGGGAAGCCGGTGTAAGTCCGGCATGGTCCCGCCACTGTAATCAGGAAAAGGCTCTTCACTAGCCACTCGGTTTTGCATCGGGGAAGGCGAAGAGTCAGAGGCCGCTTCAACAGCAGCTTCGCCTGTAAGTCAGGAGACCTACCCAGGATTAGTTCGTGATTCTACCCCGCGTGGAAACGGGGGCGATCGCTCATCCTTCCTGAGCTTTGTGCCTCGTAGCCACTGAATTTGAGACGCAAGTGCATTACCCGAAGTTCATCTCGACTGCCGTCAGAACAGCCTTATCAAGACTGATCATCGTATCTCTTGCCCTGACAGCATTGCCGTTGCGTGCTGCGACTGGCGGCAGTATCTCCGGCGCAATCACAGACAAGAGCGGCGCCGTCGTTTCAGCAGCAATCCTCAAGCTGGTCAACACCGCACAGCAGACAGCCTATCAAGCCGTCTCCGACAAGCAAGGCCTCTATGTATTCCCCAACCTCTCTGTCGGCCACTACGACCTGACCATTGCCGCCACTGGCTTCAGCTCCCAACGAAAGACCAACCTCGTAGTGGACACCGACTCCGCCATCCGAGTCGATGCAATTCTCGAGATCGGAGAGCGAGCGGACACCATCACGGTAACGAGTGGCGCAGGAGTCCAGGTCGAGACCGCGGCCACTCACCTCGGCGAGGTCGTCTCGGCTGGGCAGATGACTGCACTCCCCTTGAACGGCCGCAGCTATACCGACCTTCTCGCCATCCAGCCCGGCGTAGCCCCTATCTCGACTCTCCTCCCCAGCTCCGTCATTATGGCGGGCGTAACCGGCGGCCTCGATCCCTCCGGCGACGCCAATCCCGGCAACCTCTCTATCAACGGCCAGCGAGAGTCCTCCAATGGCTTCATCGTCAACGGAATCGACGTGCAGGAACACATGAACGGCGGCACCTCCATCATCCCCAACCTCGACTCCATCGAAGAGTTTCGCGTCCTCACCACAAACTTCGATCCCGAGTATGGCAACTACAACGGCGGCGTCATCACTGTCGTCAGCAAATCCGGAACAGGCCATTTTCACGGAAACGCATTCGAGTTC
>Ga0210398_10002209_pt1 | contig 19178 bp, 22 predicted proteins | sample IncBWC4OmetaG_FD_161047 | JGI IMG/M metagenome (GOLD analysis project Ga0210398, IMG submission 161047) | Forest soil microbial communities from Barre Woods Harvard Forest LTER site, Petersham, Massachusetts, United States - Inc-BW-C-4-O | ecosystem: Environmental > Terrestrial > Soil >... | reverse complement strand
ATTGGAGCTGCACACCGTGCGCTGCGCCTCGCTGACGGATGCGCGCGCCCGCATCGAAGAGCAGGCCTTTCAATTTGTTCTTTGCAGCGACGATTTGCCGGATTGCAATTTGCGCACTGCGGTGCGGGTACTGGCGGCCGCCACAGGCGGGGTGCCGGTGATTGTGCTGTCGCACCTCGCTGATTGGGACGCCTACATGCGCGCCCTGGGAGCGGGCGCGTTTGACTACATCGCCTGCCCGCCCGATCCGGCCGAGTCCGAGCGTATCCTGCGCCTCGCTCTCGAGCAGAATCCGCCGCCGCGCCGCGCCTCCCACACCGCCGCCTGACCCTCCGACCGTCCGGCGCCTGTATCGCATCTTGCGCCGAGCGGCGCAAACGTGTTTCCATCTCTCCCGTGTTCACCCTCTACATTCCCTGGGATTTCGCCCTGGTTCTGGTGTTTCTCGCGGTCTTCGTGCCGTGGCGCGGCGCCGCGCGCATGAAGCGCCTGCTCAGCAAACCGGAGACGACCGCCCGCGAGCGCCTGTCCCTGTATGCGTCCACCATCATTTTTCAATGGCTGCTGGCGATTCTCATCTTCCTGCTATGCGGCCTGCGCACCGTAAGCTTCGAAGAACTGGGTATCGCGACGGAAAATCCCTGGCGGATTGCCTGGACCAGCATCGCGATTACCGGGATCCTATGTGCGACCCAGGTGATTGGACTACGCAAGATGGCCCAGCTTCCCGAGGAGAAGCGCGGCTCGCTGTTCGCAATCACCGAGCGGATCATGCCGCGGACGGCGAAAGAAACGGCTCTTTACACCGCCCTTGCCTGCACCGCGGGCATCTCCGAAGAATTTCTGTACCGCGGCTTCGTATTCATGGCGTTCGTGCGGATGATCGTGAACTACGGGCCTCCCACTGGATTGGCGGCCATTCTGTCAGCGGGGTGGTTTTCCCTGGCGCACTTGTATCAGGGCCGCCGAGGCATTATAACTACATTTGTAGTAGGTCTGATCTTCGCTGGGCTGCGAATCTGGACCGGCAGCCTGATCCCGCCCATATTTGCTCATATCGGAATTGACCTGACCATTGGGATTTGCGCGTCCAGGCTCTTCCGCAGGGGCTAATGTCTATCCGCGAGCCAGCTTCGGTTGGATCTATGAGCCCGGCCATTGCAAAGGCCTTGGTGCCCTTCAGAATGGCCGCTTCCGACGACCAGATCTCGAAGATCCGCGAATACATCGCCCTTTTGCTTCGCTGGAACCGGTCGATCAGCCTGACTACCGTTACGGAGCCCCTGGAGATCGTCGGGCGGCATTTTGGCGAATCCATGTATGCTGCAAACCTGCTGCCTGTGGAAAACTGTCGACTGGCCGACGTTGGAACAGGAGCTGGATTTCCCGGGCTCGCCCTGAAAATTGCATGTCCCAGTCTGCGGGTTGTACTGATCGAGTCGAACAAGAAGAAATGTGCCTTCCTTTCCGAGATCGTTCGGGCCCTCCACCTTGAGAATGTCGAGATTCGGTCGGAGCGTTTTGAGGGAGTTCGACCCGATACAGTCAGCGCAGACATTGTGACGTGCCGGGCTGTTGGAGAGTTCAAAGAGCTGCTCGGATGGTCGAGGCGAGCCCTCACGCCTCACGGTCACCTCGCGCTATGGCTCGGGGCCGATGACGCGACGCGGATCGCCCGCACGGGCGGTTGGGCTTGGCAACCCGCTCAGCGAATACCCGAATCCCAGCGCCGGTTCATCCTCATCGGACGGCCAATCGATGACGCGGTCCCCCGCGGGTAATCACCCATGCGGCCTTTCCCCAGTCATCGTTGTTCCACGTGGAACATTTGCGCCTCCTCGCGGGAGCGATGGACATCGCTACGCTAGCGAGAGTGGAGACGGCGACAAGGCGCCTTCGTGCGAATTTGTTTCATGTGGAACATTCCGGCCGCTCCCTGAGTTGGATAGCCAAGACCTGGTCGGCTAGCGTCGGCCGCTTCAGCTTGGGCGGCCACCTAGATCGTTGACGATTTTGTTCCACGTGGACGTGTCGGCCCGGGCGAGACTAAGGGCATAAGACAGATCGCGCCCGCACCGCGGGATTTGTTCCACGTGGAACACTTTTGGCTCGGGGGAGGCCAAAAGCGGACCTCGCAAGATATTCGCACCGACGAGGGCCGTTGTCTGACGCGTCGCTCGATTTTGTTCCACGTGAAACAATTTGCATACGCAACATGCGTTGTGGTAGATTTCGCGCCCTGAGGGAGTTGAAATTTGGGACGCATCATCGCGGTTGCGAACCAAAAAGGCGGTGTCGGCAAGACGACAACTGCCGTCAATCTGGCAGCCTCTCTCGGCCTCTCCGAACAGAAGACTCTTCTGATTGACACCGACCCTCAGGGCAATACTACCGCCGCAATCGGCTTTCCCAAGGATCCTGCGCGACGCACTCTTTATAACGCGCTCTTGCTCGGAGAGCCTCTTGATCGTGTGATTTTGAAGACCCAAATCGACGGCCTCGATCTAATCGCTGCCGATAAGAACCTTGTAGGCGCCGAAGTCGAACTCGTCGCCGCTGTGAACCGCGAGTATCAGCTCAGGAACTTGATCGAGCAGATCCGCGGCAACTACGACTACGTTGTAATGGACTGCCCGCCGGCGCTGGGACTTCTGACCCTGAACGCCCTGACTGCGGCTGACTCGGTCCTGGTCCCAATTCAATGCGAGTACCTGGCGCTCGAGGGAGTGTCCGAGCTGCTCGATACGCTAATGAGAATCCGGCGAACGCTGAACCCGAACCTCGCTATCGAGGGTATTCTCCTCACCATGTATGACGAGCGCACCACGCTATCGAAGCAAGTCGCTTCCGATCTGCGCAGCTTTTTTGGCGGCCAGATCTTCGAGTCGATTATCCCGAGAAACGTGCGCTTGGCCGAGGCACCGAGTCATGGCAAGCCGATCCACTTCTACGACATTCATAGTAGAGGCGCTGAAGCTTACATCAACCTTGCAAAGGAGGTCATCTCGAATGGCCAGAAACGCATTGGGAAGGGGGCTGGGAGCTCTAATTCGTGAGCCGGAAGTCCTGCCGCAACCGAGCTCGCCAGCCATGTCTATCGGTGGAGCCGCGGCGGCCGCTCCCGCGCCCGTCGCAACCGGTGGGCCACTGCAAATCGACATCGACTTGATCGATCCCAGCCCGTACCAACCGCGCACGCGATTCGGCGAAGCAGCCCTCGAAGAGCTTGCGCAGTCCATTCGCACCAGCGGAATTATTCAGCCGCTGGTGGTGCGAAAAATCGGTGCGCGCTACCAGCTCATCGCCGGAGAGCGCCGCTGGCGCGCCTCGCAGCGCGCGCAATTGCTGCGGGTGCCGGCGGTGGTACGGGAAGTGAGTGACGAGCAGGCGCTCGAACTCACGCTGGTGGAGAACATCCAGCGCGAAGATTTGAATCCGATCGAGCAGGCGCGCGCCTTCGACCGCCTGATGGAAGAGTTTCACCTCACGCAAGACGAAGTGGCGACGAGAACAGGGAAGGACCGCGCCACCGTGGCCAACTCGATCCGCTTGCTGGCTTTGGAGGGACAGCTCGTGGATTGGATCGAGGAGGGCAAGCTGACGGCGGGACACGGGCGCGCGCTTCTGGCCATTGAAGACCGCAAACTGCGCAGTGATCTGGCGCTCAAGGCCTCGCGGGGGAAGTTGACGGTGCGGCAGGTCGAGCGCATGGCCACACGCAAAAGTCGCGGGCGCATCCAAGCGGCGGTCGCCGAAATCCCTGATCCGAACCGCCAGGCCGCCTTGGATGAACTGCAGAAGCACCTAGGCACCCGAGTCACGCTGCAAATGCCAGCCAAGGGGCGACCCGGGCAATTGAGCCTGGAGTTCTACGACGAGGAGCAACTGAACGGGCTGTATGAGCGCCTGACGCGTTGATACTACAAGCGTAGTAGTAATGTTCGCTCATTGCGCTCCCGTTCCCTGCGGGTGCCGCCTACGTCACGGCGACTCGATTTTGCGCATCGAATTCGCCGGGCTCATGTAAAATTAGAATTCCCGTAAAACTCTAACTTGAGTGCTGAGGGATACCATGCAATGGAAATCCAAGGAAAGTGGTAAGGACAAGCAAGAGCAGGAGTTTACAGGTTTTCTCGACAAGGGTGTGCGCTTCGAGGGAACCCTGGAAGCCTCGGGCGTCTTTCGCATCGATGCGCAGCTGAAGGGCAACGTGATCTCCACGCACAGCCTGATTCTTGGCGAAGGCGCGCGGGTGGAAGGACAGATCGAAGGCAATCACGTGGTCATCGCCGGGAAATTTGACGGCGTGATCTTTGCCAAGGGCCGGGTGGAGATTCAAGCCAAAGGCGTGGTGACCGGCGAAATCCATTCGCCGTGCCTGGCAATCGATCCTGGCGGAATCTTCGACGGACAATGCCACATGCTGGGGGCGTCGGAGTCCACCAAGCCTCTGACCATTCCCATTCGCGTGGTCCAACAGTAAAAGCTCTGGACCAGGAACGCGTCCCAGTATAAGTTTCGTTCGAAGTTTCGCGCAGATTCTGCGGTTCTGTTCGCGCAACCCCCAAGCAACCTGTTCCATGGATACGATCACACACGGAATTGTGGGCGCTCTAGCCGGGAAGGCCCTATTTGGCGGGCCGGACGTTCCCGCCGGATTGGCCCAGGGCGGAGAAGCACGCGCGGCGAGCGCTCCCGCCGCGCGCGTCGCAATTGTCGCCTGCACGCTGGGAGCGATGTTCCCCGACATCGACATCTTTGCCGGACCGCTGGCGCACAATCCTTTGGCGATCATGGAGTGGCACCGCAACATCACGCATTCCGCGGTGCTGCTGCCGGTTTGGGCGCTGCTCTTAGCGGCGATTTCCGTCCCACTGGCGCGCCTGGTGAAATGGCAACCGCCGCCATTTTTGACGCTCGTCATCATCTATGCGGTGGGATTGGCGTCTCACATTTTTCTCGATGTGATCACCAACTTCGGGACGATGGTTTATAGCCCGGTACGCTACACGCGCGTGTCGTGGGATTGGGTCTTCATCCTCGATCTGACGGTGACCTCCATCGCCCTCGTTCCGCAACTGGCCGCGTGGTGTTACCGCGATCCGCAGGAATTTCGCCGCCGAGCATTTGGCGTGTGGGGCCTGCTGACCGCCGCGGCCGTTGGGGCGTACTTCTTCGCCAGCTCGACGGGTTATCCATTCTCGTTTGCCGTTGTGCCAGTGGTCAGCGGCATTTTCGCGGTGGTCATTTTCTCGCCGGCCTTTGAGGGAACGGGGTTTCTGTGGACGCGGGCCAATTGGTGCCGCGGCGGCCTGGCTCTTCTTGTCGCCTACATCGGATTGGCGGCGGCTATGCATTACAAGGCGGCCATTGACGTCAGGCGATTTGCGGCGTGGCGCAACCTGAAAGTGGAGGAGCTGGCGGCGCTGGCACTGCCGCCAACCCTGACGCATTGGAGCGGACTGATCAGCACTCCGGAAGGGGTATGGCGCACCACGTTCCGTGAGCCCAGCGGGGCCATCGAGCGCACACAGCTCTACTTCAGCGAGCGCGACCTTCCCCTGATAGAACAGGCCAAGCAACTGCGGGACGTGCAGACCTATTTGTGGTTCGCACGATTTCCGGTGTGGCGCGTGGTTCCGCGGGAAGGGAATGAAACGGTGGTCGAAATCAACGATGTGCGATTTTTCCGCGAAGGGAATCCGTTTGCGCCGAGCGATCCGGGCGGGCCGCGACGAATCGCCAGTTCGCGGCCGGGGCGTGCGGGATTTACGTTTGAGATTGTCTTCGACGCGCGGGGGCGGATTCTCTCCCACGGCTTTAGGGAGCCTGAGTAGGAAAAGGGATACGTCTTCCTCTGCGCCGCAAGAGAAAAGCAGATCCCTCACCCACTCGCGAAGACGCGAGTGAGTTCGGGATGACAGGTGGAGGTTTTCCGCGGTCTCTATTTTGTTGTTGAATTCTGGATTGTTAAATTCTGGCTGGCGGATTTTAGTTGACGGGATACACCACGACTTGGCGGTCTTCGCCGGCGCCTTCACTCTCGCTGCGTACGCCGGGCTCTTCCTTCAACACCAGGTGCAGGATGCGCCGCTCGCGCGAGGACATGGCGTTGAAGCGGAACGGGGCATGCGTCTCGCGGACGCGCCCGGCGGCCACGCGCGCGGAAAGCTTCAGCTCCTCGATGCGGATGCTGCGGTAGCCGGCGGCATCGAAGCGGATGCGCCCGTAGAATTGCGGATCGAGCCACAGGCTGCGCAGGGCGATGTGCTCGAGCGCCAGGAGCAATTCGGCGTTGCGCTCCAACAGCAAATCCTGATCGCGGCCCTTGAACTCGACGATAATTTCGGGGCTTTCCAGCTCTTTGGCCGCGGCCGGCGCGGTGGCGCGAATCTCATAGGAAAGCTGGAAGCGCGCTTTTTGCAGCAGCATGTCAATGCAGCGGCGCAGCTCCGCGGTGACCGCCGCGTGGTCCAGTTTTCCATCCACGATCAGATTCGCGCGAGATACAGGCGTCACAGTGACTCCCCTCAGCCCCCTCCGACCACAGGCTCGCAGCCGCTATTTCTTTTTGCCGGGGCCCCGTGACGGCTTCGGCGGGGGCGGCGTCGTCCGGTAGAGATACCACTGCTGTCCGATTCCAACGAGGTTGCTAGTCAGTATGTACACCGACAGGCCGCTGGGATAAAGGGCAAACATTCCTCCGAAAATCAGCGGGGTCAGAGCCATCATCTTGGCCTGTGAGGGATCCATGCCCGGCGTGGGCGTCATCTTCTGCATGAAGAACATGGAAATGGCCATCACCACGGGCAAAATGAAGTACGGATCGCGCGCGGAGAGATCGTGAATCCAGCCGAACCAGGGCATGTGCCGCAGCTCGATGCTATAGGCCAGCATGCGGTAGAGCCCCCACCAGATCGGCAACTGAATCACCGTGGGCCAGCAACTGCCCAGCGGGTTGATACCCTCGCGCGAATAAACCTCCATGACTTCCTTGTTCATGTCGGCTTTGCGCGGATCGCGCATCGAATATTTCTTGTACCTTTCCTGAATGGCTTTGACTTCCGGCGCGACCTTCTGCATTTTCTGCATGGAGCGCATGCTCTTTACCTTCAGCGGAAAGAGCACCATGTTGATGGCGATCGTCAGGATGACAATGGCCCAGCCGTAGTTGGTAATGTACTTGTGCAGCCACATCAGCGAATAAAAGAGCGGCTCGGCGATGAAGCCCGACCAGCCGAACTGCACCAGGCTGTTCAAGGGCGGGCGCACCGCTTTTAGTCCGTCGATGCTCTTGGGGCCGGCGTACAGGCGCAAGTCCAGCGGACCGGGCGCACCCAGGCCCGCGGCCATTTGCGGCACCACTTCCGTTTCGGTCTTGCCGTCCACCGTTGTTTCGTGCTGATACGTCCAGCCGGTCACGGCAAAGGGAGTGTCCGCCACATCGCCGCGCGCATTGAACGGGGGAAGGAACGCCGCGGCGAAATAGAGGTCCTCAATCCCGGCGAAGTCGTATGTCCCCGCGACCGACGCGCGTGCGGTGGTCTGTCCGGGCTTGCCCAGATTTTTTGCCGCCAGGGTATTGAGTTTTCCGGCGCCGTTGGTGAAAACCTGGGTCTGCGCCGCGGCACGGTAAGCTGTGATGTCGCCGAATCCGCCGCCCCAGGCCAGGCTGGCGCGCAGGGGCGCGCCGTCCAGAGACGCGGTGGTCTTCACATCGGCGATGTAGGACTCGTTGAATTTCAATTGCTTGGTGACTTCAAGGTGGCCGTCGCTCCACTTCAGCGTCAGCTCGGCGGGCGCCCGCAGGACCGCCCCGGGCTCCAGCGCCTTCCCACCCGAGGTGATTTCAAACAGCGCGTTGTTGGCGGCCACTTCCTGTTGCGGATCGTCCAGCACGAGAGAAAACGGCCAGCAGCCGGAGGCCTGCGCAGCCTCGGGATGGACCAAATCGAGCGTGCGCGGGGGCTTATGATCGTCCGTGAATTTCTTGAGCTGCCAGCTGCGCACCACACCGCCGCGGTTGGAAATCTCGACGTGGTACAGATCGCTTTCGATCACCAGCGAGGTTTCCGCGTTGGCGGCATGCAGCGTGATCGGCGCAACGGGCGCGGTGGATTTCGACGGGCTGGGCGCCGGCGTGGAGATAGCTCGCGCGGCCTGCCCGGTTGTAGGGGCGGCGGTTTGCTCGGCAGGTTTTGCGGTCGTGGGCGGCGGCTGGGGCGGCTTGAAAATCATGAACCAGCCCACGTACACGATCAGACACAACACCAGCGCCAGGAGCGAGCGCATTTCCATCGACATTTCTTTGTCTTTTGGCTCGCTCACGAATGCGCCTCTTCAGTAGAAGAGCCTTCAGGCTGTCGGCGTTCCTGCTTGTGGGAAGGAAAAGCAGACAGGCTCAAGCCTGCCTCGCCGGCAGGCAGGCCTGTCCTACTGGGAACCAGATCCACCCCGCCGCGGGAGAACGGATGGCAGCGCGCGAGGCGGCGCAGCGCGAGCCACGTCCCGCGTCGCGCGCCGTGAATGCGCAACGCGTCCGCGGCGTAATGCGAGCAGGAAGGATAAAACTTGCAGGCGCTGGGCATCAGCGCGGAAAAAAAGGCCTGGTACACGCGCACGGCAAAGAGCAACGCGCGCGCCGCGGGGCTCATGGCTTCGGCCCGCTGCTGTGGATGCTCCGCAAGAGGCGCACCAGCTCCGCCTCCAGCGGCGCGAACTCCGCCCGCGCTACCGTAGCTTTCGGATGAATCACGATGTCCCATCCCGTAGGAATCTCCGTTTTGTTGCGCCGCAAAATTTCGCGAATGCGGCGCCGGATGCGGTTCCGCGCCACCGCGCCGCCGAGCGCCTTCTTCACACTGATGCCGAAGCGGCTCGCGCCCGCCTGCCGCCTGCCTGCCGGACTGGCAGGGATGGGCAGGCCCGCCGCCAGTCCTGTCGCGGAGGAACCTTCGCGCATCGGTTGCTTCTCCATTGTCTCATTAGGAAGCCCGGAACGGGCGCGGAAGAATATGGAGAACTGAGGACTCGAGCGGCGCTGCCCGGCGCCATAAACCGCCTCGTATTCCACGCGCTTCAGCAAACGCATAGCGCGAGGGAAACCCTGCCGCAACTCGCTGGCGCGTTCGGCAGGCAAGCCTGCCTGTTCCTGTCCGCCCGTCCCTGCCCGTCCGGCAGGCGGGCGGTGGGCGGCAGACGCATCGGAGTCTCTAGATAGGCGTGAGACGATGGCGTCCCTTCTTGCGTCGGGCCGCGAGCACCCTGCGGCCCCCTTTGGTCTTCATGCGCGAACGAAAGCCGTGCGTTTTGTGACGGCGGCGCACCTTGGGTTGAAACGTGCGTTTCGGCAAAGAACTCTCCCCTCAAGCGCAACAATTATCCAGATTCAAAACGTCAAGTTTAATCGACGCGCTGAGAGCGGTCAAGGATAGCAGGAGCTAGTGTCTGGCGACGGCAAAAATGCCCCCTTCTGAGTGCTGTTACCATGTGAGAGCGGCGATGACGTTGTGGGCAGAATGCAGAGGGCGAATGCACGGGGGAGAACGAGGAATCCGGTGAAAAGCCAGCTTCCGATCAGACGGCTTCACGGGGCGTGGTCTCGATTACAGGAATTTATTGCGGGAATCACCCCGGCGCGCCATGCTGCGGCGCACAAAACGAAACGGCAGCGGGGGATGTGTCCCCGCCGCCGTTTGCCTGGTGTGTTGTGCGAGATGAACTTAGTTACCCGACGCTGCCGCTGAGGTCTGAACCGGATTCTTCGGCACGCTGATGTAGCCGGAGATCTTGTCCTTGCTCACGGAGTTGACGACGAATTCATCTGCCTGATGCACGCCGTGGGGGTAAAACACGACAGGCTCGTTCACCATTCGGTTTTTCTCCACGGTGCGGACGTCGTCGACGAGCAGCGCGACGGTGAACTGATTCTTCTTGGGCTCAGCCGAGCGCAGCTCGACAGTGATGTTTCCCACCTTTTGCGGCTTGCCTTTGCCGGTAACGGTGAATTCGACATAATCCCGCTCGCCCATGCGGCGGAGAGTGTCGATATCCTCGTGATTACGCGCAATCAGGGTGCCCAGTTCGCTGCGCGCCATCTTCAGGTCATTCTTGGTGCCCTCGAGGTCGGTCTTAACGACGGTTACACTGCTGTTGGTAGCTGACAAGTCATCGGTGCTGGCCTTGGTGGCCAGCTGTGTGGTGACGTTGGTGTTGAGGTCGGCGATCTTCTGCTCGCTATCCGCGCGAGTCTGGACTGCTTCGTCCCGGGCGGTCTTGAGTTCGCCCTGTGTGAGGCGCAACCGCTTGGTCACGACATTCAGGTCGCTTTGCAGCCCAGCGTTAGAAGAATCCTCCTGGGCCACTCTTTGATCCAGAGCCGCGATCTGTTGAGCGGCAGCGTCCTGCGTGGCCTTCATGTGTGTGGTCTGGTCCGCCATGGTCTGTTGATTGTCATTGATGCGGCTGTAGTCGTACCAACCGAAGCCAAGTCCGACGACGGCGACCAGCGCCAGAATTATGATTGCCGGAGCCATCCACCCCGGCGTGCCCTCATATACCGCTACATCTTGTCTGTCATTCATGATTTTGCGCCTCTCCCGAAGCTGAATTTCGCTTCGCCCCCCAAAGTGTCTGTTGCACCTACTAGATGCGCACGTAAGTGGCCAGTATGCCCATTTCAGTATTGTCAGTAGAAGTAACGAAGATACATGGAGATACGGATTAATTTCTTTATTGAGGCTAGTAAAGAAGGGTCGCGTACCAAGCAGTTCTTACGCGATTCGTATTTTGTAGCCAGGCGTTCAGAAGGCTGCGAATGGTGAGTTGTCTTCGTTTTGCGCTTCAAGGTGAGAGGTTCGCACCTCAGCGCGTTCTCAACTACCAAGACGGGCAGCCAAGACTCGATGGTTGTGAAAGCAATCCGAAAGTCGTCAGGCGAACCCTGCAAGATGCGCCCAATGCTCCGTACCCGGCTCGCATTGCCACATTCCGTCTATAACGACGGCGGCTCTGTCAAGACACACGCGGCCTCTAAATGGATGGAAGATTGCACAGGCCAGCGGGATCGTCGCCTCTACTTCGTGATTTTTATTTTTGGAAATTTTCGCTTAACTGCGGCAACGACAGAGGCGTGCTCCGGCTTCCCCGAACTCCGCGCCAAAGCATCTCGCGCGTGAGCGGCATCAGGGATCGGATATTTTCTGGCGCCTTTTTCCGCGAAGTCCGATTTCGGAAGTTTTTTCCTCGCAGCAGAAGTTAGTTTTGCCACTATAGTCGATCCTCCTATTGAAAGGACTTAGCACGAAATCCCGTTTTGACCTTCCGTCCAAGCGATAGCGTACACCTAACCCCGTCAGTGTCCAATACTCTCGCAAGGCTGGCGGAAATGGCAGGAACTAACTTCCCCATCGTGTCCGTCGATGATATTCGCCGCCGCTTAAGCCGCCGAGATCAATCACAACCGCGACAACCAGAATCAACAAATTAATACCCGCTATGGGCTGCCGCGAATTCGTCATCCATGCGTACGCCAATGTTGTTAGAGGTAGGAACAAAAACCCGAGCAGGGGCAGTAGTAGGCCGTGATACGCTCGCTGCAAGTAATTCGACGTCAGGAACAACCAAACGAGTGCGATTCGAGGGAATGCCAGAAAGACGATCAGTACGAGACAAGGCACGATGTTCTCCTACCGCATTAGTCGAGTTCACACAGCCCGGCGCCCGCTGAAGAGATGGATCACTAAGAATACGACCGCAACGATAAGCAGAAGGTGAATCAGCGCAGCTGCTACGTGGAAGACGACGAATGCCCCAATCCACGTGAAGAAGAAAACCAGCGCGAGGGCAAGAAATATAAACCTCATGAACAGACCCCCTTATGGCCTGCCATAATATCACTCTTCGGGGAGTCCATATGCTCGCGAGGCCCCACGGCCACATTCTGATAAGAGGATACGATTTTTCTACAAGTCTGTAAGGTAAGATCGGAGCGAATATGCAAGACGAAGAGTGGATCAAGACACTTGAAGACGGCAGAATTGTGAAGTTCATCTACCAAGAACTGTTGGAAGATGGGGCGTTTATCAGCGCGCAGCTTGCTGGCAATGAAGTCGTCTATTCGGTCTTATTAACTAACGCAAGAAACCCGCTTGGTCGCGATGAAGTTGAAAGCCATTTCAAGGGCGAACTTTCGAAGAGGTAGCCGGGCGCTCGTATTCTTTTTTTAGGTCGGAGGGATCCCGCGGCTGCGGGCCAACCGCTCCTTCCCGGGTCTCTCACAAATGCCCTGTCCAGAATAGAATCAAAATAACAAGTATGATCACGCTTACGCCACTGATGGGAACAAAGCCCCATTTCTTGCTATGCGGCCAAATCGGGAGACTCCCCACCAGCGCCACGAGAACGAATACCGCAAGTACGGCCATCAGAAACATTGCTTTCCTTCTTTTCTTTAACTGCCCGACCCTAGCCTGCATGTCCGGGACAACCGAAGGGCGGACCGGCCTTCGTTCCGGTTGACATCCAAGTTCCGGGCGGCCGACAAATCACCCGGAACCGGCTTCCATTAGTCATTGAAACAATCGCATCGGCCGTTCTTAGCGTTTGTCCCCGGCTACGTGGCCGCGCCCATCGCGCATTTCGTTTCCCTTGAAGTGGGAAACCTTATCGAGGCGCTTTGACGGTTCCGGTTTGTCGCCTGGGTTTGGCGCTGGGCCCTTATAGCCGTGGTCGGGATGAAAACGGTTATTTACGTGGCCACGGAAGTTATCGGGACCATTAAAATACGAGCCGGCGCCAATGAAGACACCACCCGTAAACCATTCCGGGCCGTAGTAGCCGTACGGAGCACAAGCATAAGGAGCGGTGTCATAGTAGCCGTAAGGGCACGCAGGGGCGCCTCCAATGTTAACGCCGACGCTGACCTGAGCTCCTATTTTGGGAGCGGCCACCGTCAGGCAGAAACCAGCAACGGCGGCCAGTGCGATATATTTAAACCTGTTCATAAATTATCCCTTTGCTTCAGTCGTATCCTCACCATGCGGGTTCATTGTGGACGCAGCGGATATCGGAGTCTGTTCACAAGTGTACATTTCGGGACTTATCACGAGTTGGCTCTGGGGGTGTGGCGTGTGCGTCCATATACGATTAATCAGTTCCAAAAATATGTCTTTACCCCGCTGCTCTGTAAGCGAAGCGGAAAACCGACACCGAGTCAGTGAAATCAGTGATTCGCCCGATGCCCGAGGGCTCAGCGTTCGGTGTACAAATAACTAGCTCGGCCCAAAGACGCGATGAGGAGGACATAAAATTATGGTTGAACCTAGAATGGCAAGAACTTCACCGATAGTGAAAGCGAATAAGGAAGTCGTGGGCCGGAAGGTTGTCAACCCGCAGGGGGAAAGTCTGGGAAAGGTTGAAGAGGTCATGCTCGATTCGGCCCCGGGTCGGGTAGCATACGCGGTCCTATCCTTCGGGGGATTTTTGGGGCTTGGCGATAAGCTCTTCGCGGTACCGTGGAATGCCCTCCGATTCGATCCTCAATCAGAGGCGTTCGTACTTAATGCAGACAAGAGGTTCTTGGAAAACGCTCCTGGCTTTGACAAAGAGAATTGGCCCGACATGACAAATTCAGCGTGGCGAGCCAACGTCTACAGCTACTACAAGGCGACACCGTACTGGGAGTAATTCTCTGCGGTTCGCAAGAAGTCAATGTATTCGGGCCGGAAGAAACATCCTTTCGGCCCTTTTCATTTCATTAGCTCAACGCAGATCTTCGTGCACGCGGCAGACAACCTCCACGCGTTTCGCTCTGCTAATCAGATTTCTTCCGATCGTCGGGCGGTTCTTTTCTTTCCGGTGGAGGCGTCTTTGGTTTCGCCTCCGGCGCTGGACGCTGAGCCTCCTTTTGGGGCGGAGGTGGATTGGCTGGCCGCGCCTCGGGCCTCGGCGGCGCAGGTTTTGGCGGGGGCGGCGTGGTGGGTCTCGCCGGCTCAGGACGCGCTGGCGGTTCTGGCGGCGGAGTCCGGCGCTCCGGCGGTGCGGGAGGCCGCGCAGGAGCAGGAGGTGTCGCAGGCTTAGGCGCAGGTTCTCTTGGCTCGACCGCTTTCCTCGGCGGTTCGTTGGGAGCTATGGGCGCGGGAGCAGGCCTTGGTGCGGATGGCGGCGGCCCGCCGGGTCTTGCGGCCGGGCCTCCAGGCTGCATTGTCTTTCGCGGTGGTTCATTAGGGGCCGCTGGAGAAGGGACGGTCGGACGTCCCGGAACCGGTTCGGCGGCGCGATTCGGCTGCGAGTGAGCGGGCTCAGGTCGACCTGCGGGAGCGGGACGAGCAGGGACGACGGGCGCGATTGGCTTACCTGCTGGCACCGGCTTCGCCTCAGCGACCATCGTCGGCCGCCCCTTATTCACCGATGCAAATTGTTGGCGGTCCTGCGCTGCCGCCTGCCTCTGCTGCAACTGAGTAGTCATGGGCGGCACGCGTTGCTCGCGTACCGCGGCGGTTTCCACAGGCAGCGGCCGTCGTGTCACTCCTCCTGGGCCATTGTAGCTGGCGCGGCTGTTTGCGTTGTTGATGGTGATGTTGTTGATGATGACCGTATTTGTGACTGTGCGGTTATATACGCGAACGTTGCTGGTGTTTATGTTGTTCGCGGCGCGGTTGTAATTAAAGCGGTCTCCGCTCCAGTACCCGCCTTGATAGCCGGTGCCGACGTAGCCGAATCCATAATCAATTCCGCCGTAATAGCCGATGTGATGGCCCCAATAGCCGTTGTGATACCGGTATCTGTCGCCGGAGTATCCCCAATAGCCCGGGGTCCACAACAGACCTGTTTCGGGAGGGCGCGTCCACGCGCCCGGCACCCAGAAGTAACCTGCGGAAGCGTAACTCCAATATCCGGGAGTCCACAGGTAACCATCGCCGGGGCATTCCGGCTGTGAGTATTCGGGCAACGGTGGGGGAGGATCCGTGGCGTCCATTCCCGGCTGGCCGTAGTTCGAATCGTTGTTGGCGGCATCGTCCCCAGGGTCGTAGTTCTGGTCCTGAGAATAATTTTGGTCTTGGGAGTAGTTCTGCTCTTGCCCGTTGTTGCTGGCCACCGGTTGGTACGCGCTTGCCGGAGCCAGATTGGCTGCGGCGGCCGGATCCTGCGATTGATCGGTCTGAGCCTCAGTGGACGGGTTTTGGGCGCCGCTATCCTGGGTGCTGTTCTTATTGCAACCTGCAAGCCCGAACGTCAGAGCGACGCAAGAGACTACTAGGGCAGCCAAGAAAGGACTTAGGCTCACGCGCACGTCATTCTCCACGAATTCCTCCCTCGGAACCCTGGACCGCGCCTCTTCGCCGCTGGTTCGAAGTGTTCTTCACATGCGGACTCCGATCGACCAATTCTCAAAGATCATGGGAACACTGCCTATACCGGAAAGAACCTATTCACGACCATCAGTTACAGGTACCCCGGTTCCTCTGGAATCCTTTTGACGCGGGTCACACTCTCTTTACGATCCAAACTATCAAGCAAATAATCACGATGGTCCCAAGTATCCCGTATCCAAACATTGTTTCCTCCTAATTCTTGTGAGCTCGCAATGTCAGCACTTTGAAATGCGGCGTCAACCTCCATCGTGGACTGATTCACCGGACCGTATCTGTCCCGTTTGGAACACAACCGACTTCTTTCAACATTGGTTGGCGAAATTATTTTTAAGCGAAAACCTAAATGGGGGAAGGCAGTGACCTACAGGATCGCCAGAGATTATACAAGGCTTTGCCCTGATAGTTATTTTCACGATGGTCTTCTATATATGGTCTGTCAACCGAGAGAGGCAAGAAAAGACAGCACACTGCGTCTCCCATGTTGGACCGTGCAAAATGGAACAGACGTGCCTTCGCTAGTTAATTTCTTTTTTCACAGGCCCGCGACAATCGGCCCATCAAGACGGAGAACAAGTCGTGAATCCCGGTAGTAATGGTCGGAGTTACGCAAAATCATTGGTTCGAGACGCGCACGTCGGGAGTGAAGTCTAGAAATCGCGTGTGGGCATTTGTCTCTCGTTGAGGAGGAAATGGATATGGCACACCCCGCTATGGCACCGTTAACGCGTTCCCTACAATCCGGCTTTGCCGAATCTACAACAGCGAATGAAGCATCGTCGTCTGGTATATCGTGGGCGGCAGTAATCGGCGGTGCAGTGGTGGGCGTCGCAATGTCGCTTATCCTGCTCGCGCTGGGTGCAGGGATCGGTCTGTCCTCCATATCGCCATGGTCAAACGCAGGTCAATCCGCCTCAACTCTAGGTTCGGCGGCAATTGGTTGGCTGATCGTTTCTCAAATCATCGCTTCAGCTATGGGCGGATATCTGGCGGGCCGACTGCGAACGAAATGGGTCAGCATCCACACCGACGAAGTGTATTTCCGCGATACTGCCCATGGATTCCTGGTATGGGCCGTTGGTCTCGTGATCACGGCCGCCTTTTTAGCATCGGCAGTCACCTCCATAGCCGGGGGAGCTGGACAAACGGGTGCGTCGGCGTTATCGAACGCTGACCCCAACGAGTATTTCGTCGACACCTTATTCCGTTCGGACCGTGCGGCTCCCGACCCGAATGATGCTTCGGTCCGCGTCGAGTCCAGAGGGATAGTTGCGAACGCTCTCCGAGAGAAAGATGTTTCAGCATCTGACAAAACATATCTGGGTCGACTAGTAGCGGCAAGAACCGGGCTCAGTCAGACCGCTGCCGAACAGCGTGTGTCTGAGGTTCTAACCCAGGCTCGGCAAGCTGCCGACAATGCTCGCAAGGCTCTAGCGCACTCAATGTATTGGACGTTCCTCGCTCTTTTGATCGGCGCTTTTTGTGCGAGCTTCGCGGCGACCATCGGAGGGAAGCAACGGGACCGTGTGGTTGTCCTTTAGCGGTTAAGCAAGATGCAGTTAAGGAGATTACGATGCGATCAATCCTATTGTTGCTGTTAGGTGTACCAATCCCGATCATTTTGTTGATCGGACTTTTCAGCCACTTTTAACTCCCGCGGAAATTCGGGGTAGAAGGCACCCCGGAATTGTCAAAGACTTTCCATATCACACAGCCCTTCGATTCTGTGTGACAGAGATGAAGGTCAATTGCTTCGAAGAACTGACGACTTGGATAATTTGGAAGGAGACTGAAATGAAAGCGAATCGCTTGAGGCATCTTTATGTCGAGGAACTGAAGGATCTCTACAGCGCGGAGAATCAACTCCTAAAAGCCCTTCCGAAGATGGCCAAGGCCTCGGCATCCGTGGACCTGCGCGAGGGTTTTGAACAACACTTGGAGCAGACGAAGGAACACGTAGCACGCCTCGAAAAGATTTTCAAAGCTCTTGGAGAAAACCCGACGGGCAAGAAATGTAAGGGTATGGAGGGGCTTATCAAAGAAGGCGGCGAGATGATCGAGGAAGATCTTCCGCCCGAAGAATTGGACGCTGGCCTTATCTCAGCCGCGCAGCGCGTGGAGCACTATGAAATTGCTGGCTACGGCTGTGTCAGCACTTACGCCAAGATTGTCGACGGCAACCAGGCAGAGTCGCTCTTAAGACTGACGCTTGAGGAAGAAAAAGAGACAGACAAGAAACTGACTCAATTGGCTGGCAACATCAATATTGAGGCCGCCTCCCAGGAACCGGATGCAGGCAGTAGCAAGACGCGAAGGGCTGCGAAGGTTACGGCGGCGCGAGCATAGCTACTCGTGTTTGTCTAAACGATTCAAAAGGGGGAAGAGAAATGAAAAGAAATGTTTTCACATTGCAAGGCGTTGTTCTGGTTTTAGGCTTGCTGGCTCCCGGTGTATCGATGATGGCCGTGCCAGCGGCTCGGAATCAAGATACGCAACAGACGGCGCCCGACAACACAAAGAAAAACAAAGATCAGACGGCCCCTACCGCTGACCAACAGAAGGTGAATCCCACGGACCGCGTTATCACGCAGAAGATCCGAAAAGCAGTTCATGATGATACAAGCCTCTCCACGTACGCACACAACATCAAGATCATCACTCAAGACGGCAAAGTTACGCTCCGAGGGCCCGTGCGGAGTGAAGATGAGAAAAACAACTTGCAAGCCAAAGCGGTGACCGTGGCTGGACAAGAAAACGTAAGCAATCAACTCGAAATCGCACCCTCGAAATAGCTGGGCGAAAATCATAACTAGCCCAAAACAAAGGAGAACTATCTATGTCAGGAAAAAAAGTGGGAGTATTTGGAATTTACTCGACGCGCGCTGCTGTCGAAAACGCGACGGATTCACTCATGAAGGCGGGCTTTATGGCATCCGATGTTTCCGTGCTTTTGCCGGAAAGTCTGGGTGGGCCCAAGGACATGGGAACAGAAAAGGCTACGAAAGCGCCCGAAGGGACAGCGGCCGGAGTGACCGCAGGAGGTGTAATTGGTGGCACACTCGGCCTGCTAGCCGGTGTTGGTCTTTTGGCGATCCCTGGCCTGGGCCCGTTCATTGCCGCAGGTCCTATCATGGCGGGGCTGGCGGGACTGGGCGTCGGCGGAGCAGTGGGAGGGCTTACCGGTGCCTTGATCGGCATGGGTATCCCTGAATTCGAAGCGAAACGATACGAAGGCCGCTTGCAGAAGGGCGGAATTCTCCTCTCCGTGCATTGCGACACGTCAGATGAGATTAAACGCGCCAAGGAAGTTTTGAAAGTTACAGGCGCAGAGGATGTTTCCTCCACGGGAGAATCCTCGGTTGATAGCAAAACAACAGATCGTGACGTGGCCAGTAAGGCTGCGCGCGGACATTAGTGGGAGACGTTAATTTACGAGTTCCTTTTTATTCTTGCTGAAAACAATGCAGAGTTATCGACCTAGCGTATGGAATAGGAGACGCACGATGTCAAGAAGCAATGCGTCAAGAACAATCTTCACATTTATTTTGGGAGTCAGCGTCGGTGCTGTGACTGCTTTACTTCTTGCGCCCAAAGCGGGAGAGGAACTGCGAGGTGATATTGTCGCCGCGGGAAGCAAAGAAATCAGCCGGGTTGGCGATGCGGGCAAAAAATTAAAGCGGGAAGCACAGGAAATCACGGCTCTGACACAAGACAAGGTACAGGATGCGGTGGAGGCGGGGCAAGAAGCCTACCGCGAAGCGACGAAAGCTTGAGTGTGCAACGCCGCCTGAGGAGCCGGCGATCGCG
>Ga0210398_10002207_pt1 | contig 19200 bp, 15 predicted proteins | sample IncBWC4OmetaG_FD_161047 | JGI IMG/M metagenome (GOLD analysis project Ga0210398, IMG submission 161047) | Forest soil microbial communities from Barre Woods Harvard Forest LTER site, Petersham, Massachusetts, United States - Inc-BW-C-4-O | ecosystem: Environmental > Terrestrial > Soil >... | reverse complement strand
CTCCACTGCTGCTCTGATTGCTACCGGGTGGAGCGAACCAGTTCCCGGGCGGGTATACCCCCGCTGTGGACCAGCGCCTTCACGGCGCACCCGGTTTGCCCGTTACACGTCCACTTGCTCGCCGCGTCGAACCACAAGAGGTGTTCGATTACGGGACAAACTGTCTCGGAATCGTTCACAGTGACTTTGGCACCGGCAACACCGCCGCCGTAAGTTCCGGCCTGAAATGCATTTCCGAGTAGATCGCTATGGCAGGTGACGTGCTCATATCGTATTCCGATAAGAGGCCCAAATGGGTAAGAGTAAGAAACGAACCGATCTTCTGCGTGGCACGTTGGACCTGCTGATCTTGAAAGCGCTGGCACTGGAACCATTGCATGGAGTCGGTGTGGCCCGACGCATCACGCAGATTACTCGCGGTGCCTTTCGAGTGAGTTTTGGCTCGCTCTTTCCCTCTTTGCACCGCATGGAGGAGAAGGGTTGGGTCGAAGCCGAATGGCGCGCCTCGGAAAACAATCGCCGGGCCAAGTACTACCGCCTGACTTCCTCCGGGCGCGCACAGCTCAGCGCCGAGGAACGGGATTGGAGCCAGGTGGTCAAGATCATGACGGCGGCGGTCGAATCCGCCTGAGTTCGGATGGGAGGCGTCATGCCAGGCCGAATTGCCAGTTTCTTCCGAAACTTTCTGCGCAAACGCGCGGTCGAGCAAGCACTGGACGATGAGCTGCAATCTGCGGTGGAACTGCTGACCCAGGCGAAGATGAAGCAGGGGCTTTCACATCCAGAAGCCCGCAGGCAAGCGCTCATCGAACTCGGCGGCGTCGAGCAAGTTAAAGAAGAAGTGCGCGTCATTCGTTCCGGTATGTTCCTCGAGACCTTCGCGCAAGATCTACGCTACACCGTCCGCATTTTGCGCAGGTCTCCCGGGTTCACGATCGTAGCTGTCCTCACTCTCGCCCTCGGCATTGGCGCCAACACCGCGCTTTTCTCCGTGGTCAACGGTGTCCTGCTCAATCCGCTGCCGTACCCACATCCGGATCAAGTCGTCGTCGTAAGCGATACGAGCTCCACTCTCCCAGAAACGTGGATCTCCTATCCTGACTTTCTCGACTGGGAGCGCGACAATCATTCTTTCTCTTCGCTCGCTGCTTACGAATCATTGGTCAGCTTTAACCTGCTCGGACAGGGCGAACCTGAGCGCGTCTCTGTCACGGAAGTTTCTTCCAACTTTTTCCCCACCCTCGGCGTCACTCCAGTTCTCGGCCGGAATTTGTCGCCTGCGGAAGATCAATTGAACGGCCCTCCTGCTGTCATCCTCAGCGGAGGCTTCTGGAAAACGAAATTTGGCTCCTCGCCGGACATCCTCGGCAAAGCCATCAACCTTGACGGTACCGACTACACCGTTGTCGGCGCGCTTCCGGAGAATTTCTATTTTTGCTGCGAGAACATTTCTTTTCGGCTCAGCGACGTTTACGTCCCCATTGGTGCCGACAAAAACCCGTGGATGCGGGATCGCAAATTCCATCCGGGAATCTATGCCATCGGGCGGCTGAAGCCGGGTGTCGCGCTGGCCCAGGCTCGCGCGGACATGGATGCAGTGGCGCGCAGTCTTGCGGCCGCCTATCCCGACACAGACAAAGACCAGGGCATTCGCGTTACGCCGCTCAAGCAAGTTATGGTGCGCGATATCCGGCCGTTCCTTCTCGTGCTGTTGGCCGCCGTGGGATTCGTGCTGTTGATTGCGTGTGTGAACGTGGCGAATTTGCTGCTGGCGCGCGCCATGGGACGCCACCGCGAATTTGCGATTCGCGCCGCGCTCGGTGCGAGCCAGGGCCGTGTCATCCGCCAGTTGCTCACTGAAAGCGTGCTCCTCGCGATGGCCGGCGGCACGTTTGGCTTGCTCTTGGCTTCGTGGGGAACGCGCGCTGCGCTGGCCGCCCTTCCCAGCGCCTTGCCTCGCGCCAGCTACGTGCGGCTAGACCCGCGCGTGCTGCTCTTCACGCTAGCGATTTCACTGCTGGCAGGAATTCTCTTTGGGCTCGCGCCTGCCCTGAAAACTTCGCATCCCGATTTGCACGAAACGCTTAAAGAAGGCGGCCGCGGCGCAAGCGGCGCACGTTATCGCACCCAGCGTGTCTTGGTCGTCATCGAAATGGCCCTCACTGTTGTGCTCCTTGTTGGCGCGGGGCTCACCATTCGCACTCTCGTGGGCCTCTTGAGTGTCAATCCCGGGTTCGATCCGCACAGCGTGCTTAGCTTCAACGTTGGGTTTCCGCCTTCCGTCGCCAGCGGCAACGCGACGCAAATTCGCGCCAGCTTTCGCCAACTCTCCGACAAAATCGCCGCTGTTCCCGACGTTCAGTCCGTTTCGCTGATGAACGCAGCATTACCCATGGGCGACAGGTATGACCTGAACTTTTGGATCGACGGACAACCGAAGCCCGCGACGGACAGCAGCATGCCCCTCTCCCTGTGGTATCTCGTAGGCCCCGATTACCTGAAGGTGATGAAAATCCCGCTCGTACGCGGACGCTTCCTCACTACGCAGGACGATGCCAATTCCCCGGGCGTCTGCGTCATCGACGAAGACTTCGCTCGCGAGTACTTCGGCTATCAGGATCCCATTGGCAAGCGCCTCAATTTCGACCTTGTATACAAGCAGCTTGAAATCGTTGGCGTAGTCGGTCACGTCAAGCAATTCGGCCTGGATGAAAACGCCCGCTCGCTCACGCGGGCGCAGTTTTATGCTTCCGCTTTGCAGCTTCCCGACAATTTGACCAACGCTTGGGTCAGCCTCACCGGCTACGTGGTTCGCACGCAGGGTTCGCCGGATGCATTCGCTGCCTCCATTCGCGAGGCCATCCGTGGATTCAACAGTAAGGCGATTATGTTTCACACGGAGACCATGGACAACGTCATCGCGCGCTCACTCGCCTCACAGCGCTTCGCCATGATTTTGCTCGCCGTTTTCGCCGCGCTCGCGCTGATTCTCGCCAGCATCGGAATCTACGGCGTGATTTCCTACGTTGCCGGCCAGCGCACCCACGAAATCGGCCTGCGAATCGCGCTCGGCGCGCAACGGACGGATATCTCGAAAATTGTTCTTGGTCAAGCCGCGCGCCTAGCAATCATTGGAGTGGCCATCGGTCTTGCTGCCGCTGCCGGATTGACGCGCCTCATGTCCAAAATCCTCTACGGCGTCAGTGCAACCGACCCGCTCACGTTCGCTGTCGTGGCGGTAGTCCTCACTATTGTCGCGCTCGCTGCCTGCTACATCCCCGCCCGCCGCGCGATGCGCGTCGATCCCATGGTCGCGCTAAGGTACGAATAGTCTTTGTTGCTTTTCTCCCGATCTAGCACCAATTGGACGATTGTCGGCCAACAGGAAGTTGGGATTGTCGTCTGGAACCGGACCCCGCCGTACAGCCGACCTCTTAGGGTGCTATTCTGGCCCCTGAATCGAACTGGCTGGCTGGGGGACGCAGTTGACGCATGGCCGTTAGTCACCCCGTTTGTATCGGAGCAAATCCTCTGAACCGTCGGCGGGGCGAGCGGGGCAATTCACGGCCTCCTCAAAAATCTAAGTGACTGTGGCACCGAGCCTTAGCTTAGATTTTTCCTCGTTCGCAATGAGGAGGCCGGGGGTTCGAATCCCCTCTCGTCCACCATCTTTTCAAGGACCTACATCATTTTAGGAAACCGGGTGCCGCTCGTTTTGCCAGCTAACGAGCGCGCTGGGAAATCCGAGCGATTGTAGCAGCGACTCCATCAAGCCGACGGCGACAGCTCAATTGTCGTAGTAACGACCGTTGACTTCGTCTCCCAGGATGGCGAAGTCGGACTTTGAGGTGTTCAGCGGATCGGACTTCCAGGAAAACCCGACCGACGGCACCTCGACTTGTGCCTCGAGTTGACACGAGGCCCGAGTGCCAATGAAACGGAAGTGTTTGGATGGGTCCTCATATCTCACCGGCTCGCCTGTTGATTTCCAGACCATCTTGAAGGTCATTCGCGCTGGAGTAGCTACCGAGTCCAGCGCCGGCCAACGCGGCTGATCGACCACTGAAACGTTCTGCATTTCCAGCGTGAAAGTGTCCCCGTCTGGACTGATCGTCAAGCCATGCTCCGGAACGGGAACAACCCAGTAAAGGCCTGGCGGCGAGATTGGAGGATGAAAATCGTGTATTTGATTTGCGGGAACCGCCGGTCCCCGGAACAAAGTGAGTCATATATGCGTGAAGGTGCCTTGCTGCGGAGCTCGGGCGGCCCAGTACTCCCCCTGCATCACGCCGTAATCTGTTGTGGGACTGCCAAACGCGATCCGATTCCCTTCTTTGTCCGTGCCCGTACCCGTAAAGGTGCTGCAGCGAGCAACTCGGCCTTTGAAGTGGTAGATATCGGAAGGTTCGAGGTTTGCACCCGCCGGCTGATTGTGGCTGCCATTCTTGTCCAGCCACGGAATCGGATAAGGATCGGTGCCACCGTTCGCAGTCATCGATTGTTGATCAAGCAACGAAGAATTCCCGGACCGTACTGCAAGTGCGAATATGGCCAACGCGCTCGATTTCAGGATATCTCTGCGACTGTGGCGTCTGCGCGAATCGGTAATCAGGTCCATCGATGTACCTTCGATAAGCGAAATAACTTCACGAGCATAATAACCCTACAACTGGAGCGGCACTAAATCGTGGATTCCTTAGGGATGGTGGCCATCGTAAGCTGCGACTCCATTTTCCGCGAGTCTTGCGCGTGCGGAATGATCTTTTTCGGCTCTACCGCGGCGATATTCTTCAATCGTCTGATCTGTGGCCAGATAATCGAGAACAGCGAATCGCCGTTGCATTCTCAAGCTCCCTTACGCACCGCTTTTTCACGTTTAGCCGAATTTTCCGATCGACTCTGATTTGCCGCGCACTCGTGGATTGCCTAACCAAACGTGAAGTCAAGAGCGTGAACTCCAGGATCGAGGAATTCGATCTCGAAGGTCCGGTCTACGACGGGACCTTTTTGCCGGATGAGCTGATAGAGCCGGGGCTCCCGAATTTCGCCCGAGCCGTCCGGAGCAGTGTCAACCCCGCGATTCTCGTCGGGAGCGGCGCCATCCAGCCTTACGATAAAGCGTACTGGCTTGGCGTCATTCGCAGGAGCTAACACCAGATGCAGGTCGCGGCTGTGGAACCGAAACAGGAGCTTTCCAGGCACTGCCTGGAGCACGGCGCTCTCGGCATTGACGTTCCAGGACCCGCTTAATCCCCAATGGTTTAACGAGGGTCTCGCGGGCGCGCTATACATCTCGACTGAATTTTTGCGCACTTTTTCGGGCGAGGCGAAGTTCTGGGCTTGGCGATACCCGATATATGTTTCGGGAGATCGCCCATCCGTCCAGTCTGGAGCGGCCTCGATTCCAACAGCGGATACGCTCGTCGCGTCAAAAGTGAGGCCGGTTGCTCCGTTCTCCTCCAGGAGTTCCTTGATGACGCGCTCGATTTCGCCATAGTCGCCTTCCCCAAAGTGGTGGTAGCGAATTCGCCCTTTCGCGTCGACGAGATACTGGGCGGGCCAAGCTTCGTTATTAAACGATTGCCAGATCCTGTAGTTGCTATCGATGGCGACCGGAAAAGTTACGTTCAAATTGCGCACGGCATTTTGTACATTCATCGGCTCATGCTCGAACGAAAACTCCGGCGTATGCGCACCGATCAGAACTAAGCCGGCATCCTTATATTTTGCGGCCCAATTTCTCAAGTATGGTAATGGTCGAATGGAGTTGATGCAGGTGTACGTCCAGAAATCGACGAACACGACCCTTCCGCGGAGCGACTTGCGGCTTAAGGGAGCTGAATTGAGCCAGCCGATGGCGCCGTCCAAGTCAGGCATGGCGCCCTCGTCGCCGCCGGCAGGCAGAGATTCTTCGGCGCTCACGCTCAATCCCAGAACAAACGGGACAGCCGCAATGGTCATGGCCGCAGTGCCAAGAAAGCGGCGGCGGTGAGGGTTGATTTCGTAGGACACTTTGATCGCGCACATTCTTGAGTCTCCTTGGTTCGACCTAATCGGCGACGCGATGCCTGCCCTGTGTCCTGGGGACTTCTTACCTCGGTCCGCAGGGCGTAGATAGGTCAATGCCGATCAATAACCGTCTACATCGATGATCGCTTTGGCAAAATCCTTCGGGGCTTCTTGCGGCAGATTGTGACCAATGCCGCCGTTGATGACCCTGTTCGAATACTTGCCTGAGAATTTATTGGCGTAAGAACTGGGGTCCGGGTGCGGCGCACCGTTGGCGTCACCTTCGAGCGTAATTGTGGGTACGGTGATGACCGGAGCTTGGGCAAGCCGCTTTTCCAGATCGTCATATTTCGGCTCGCCTTCGGCGAGTCCGAGCCGCCAGCGGTAATTATGGATGACGATCGCAACGTGGTCGGCATTTTCGAACGACGCCGCACTGCGATCGAACGTGGCATCGTCGAAGTTCCACTTCGGCGATGCCGTCTTCCAAATGAGCTTTGCAAAGTCGTGCCGGTATTTGTCGTAGCCAACCTGGCCGCGTTCCGTGGAAAAGTAATATTGGTACCACCATTGAAGTTCAGCGCTTGGCGGCAACGCTATCTTGCCGGCGGCCTGACTGCCGATCAGATAACCGCTCACCGAGACGAGCGCCTTGCAGCGTTCCGGCCAGAGGGCGGCCATGATGTCGGCCGTCCGCCCGCCCCAATCAAAACCGCCGATGATCGCCTTCTGAATCTTGAGAGCGTCCATGAGAGCGACGATGTCGAGAGCAACCACCGACTGCTGCCCGTTGCGAAACGTGTCGTTGGAAAGAAAGCTCGTGCTCCCATAGCCGCGCAGATACGGCACGATCACTCTGTAGCCCGCCGATACCAAGATCGGTGCGACATCTACAAAGCTGTAAATGTCGTAGGGCCAGCCATGCAACAGTGCGACCGGCGGGCCATTGCTCGGGCCGACTTCGGCATAGCCGACGTTCAGAAGGCCGGCGTCGATCTGCTTAAGTGGTCCGAACGATGTGTTCGCGCCTGGCTTGGGCGGCGTCGCGCCTGACAGTATTGCCGTGCGGGGTGTCGCGTCCGCAAAAGCTGTCATGCCGAGTTGGGCGGCGGCAATGCTCATGGCTGCGGAGCCCAAGAAACGACGGCGAATTTGGCTGATTCCTTCGGACATTTCGACTTTGCTCACTTTGGTATCTCCTTTTTTTGAGTTGATCGCATCTGATGGCAGTATCGCTTCTAGTTGAATCTGCGTCGTCGGATCACGCGTCAACGGTTAGTCGCCGACGGTTCTCATCGCGGCCTCAGCGAGCGTGCCGCGCCAAGAACCCTGTTCGGCTCCTTTCTCCCGAGACTGTGGTCGTTAAGCAACCAAAGTTTCCGCGACAGTTTGCTTCGATTACCTCCTCGAACACAGTTTCGGGATGACTTCCTTGTGGCCGACAACCCGAGACCTATCTCGCGTGTCAAACGTGGACCGGGGCGCGAAGTGTGACCGCTGCTGCGCATAGCACGTTTTCCGTCTGGCAACGCTAAGGCAGATAGAAGCGGAGCGCGGTGTAGGCCACGAAATCGCCACCCTCGGGCGCTCTGCCTACACCGCTCCATAGGTTGCGATGGATGTAAAGAACTTGGTTCCCCTGTTCGATCCGGCCGTAGTCGCCTTGATACAAGCGATACCAGTAGCCCAGTGTCGCCTCATAGATGTTGCGATTGGCGCCGTTGCATGAATTGAGCGCTACTTCGTTTGTGCAACTAGCGTAACTGACCAGAGGGGACCCGTAACCTGCAGCCGTTCCGTTCGGTGAGACAAGTGCATACCGCCCGGTGTATTCATCGCCGCCGTACGCGTACAAATCAAGACGGCTGCCGTAGTGATAAATGATCCCGCCCATTCCCCTCGCTTGGCGCAGCGGAAGCATCTCCCCAGTTGACGGATTCAAGGTGACGTCGGGCAATCCGGAAGCTCCATAGCGCCCAATACCTTGCCCAGCCAGTCCTTCCAGCGATAGCTCCAGATGTTGGTTCGCGAACGGCATCAGCGCACCGAAACCAATGCCATAACCTCCGGTAATATTTGTATGGGGATTCGTGGTTTCGGTTGCTGCGATTCGATCACGGAAAAAACGGCCCAGGGCTTTGAGTTCGAAGTGTCCCCAGCCCGGTTCATAAGCAATCTTTGCGAGAAGATCCGGAGCCAGAGTCGTTGACTGGCCGTTGCTGTAGTTGGGGAGAAAGGGTAAAAGGTTGACGCCCGTTGCAGCGTTTTGGCTGGTGTTCAACGCCATCACATTGGCAGGCACAAAGGCGGCTGAATACGTATTTTCCGGATTCTCAACTGCAAAACCGGCCCAAACCTTATTGTTGAAGTTCTGGGTCACGCGAAACGCTCTCTCGCGTGTCCAGGTGAATCCTACAACGTAGTTGCCATCCTCACCGACCGGTCTTAGTTCCTCTAAGTTTTCAATGCCCTGTTGGTTCGTAACGAGAAGGGACCACATCTGACCGAGAGTTATGGTCAGTCCCGAGGGTTTCTCGATTTGAGCCCAGAGTTGCCTTAGCCGGGGAGTCCAGGAACTGGATTGGACGTAGTTCGCAGTGGGCGCTGCCCCCATGAAGTCTGTTTCAACGTATCCCCGTAGCTTTGCTTCGCCTTGAGAACCCTCGAACAACAGCGAAAACTGCGAATTGCGTGCCGATCCTCGAAGCTCGGTCAAGTTCGCGTTCGATGACCCATTCAGCGGAATCGCTGAATAGCTGGTCGAAATATCTGCGTTTTCATTCCGAGTTCGGACCAGAACGGTTGATTCGAGAAAACCACCTGGAGTGATAGTAAGCCCCCCAAGGTGGAATGCTGTCGGTTCTTTTACACTCTTCGCCTCGTCAGGTTGTAGCCGAGAGGCCTGTGCCGGAGGAGTCTGGCTTTGCGGCTGGATTGGATCATTACTGGAGTTTGCCGTTGCGATCCCTTTGGCCGCCTCCAATTCCGCAACTCGATTCTCCAGTTTGACCACCAGTGAGTGCATCTCTTGCAGTTGCCTCTGCAACTCACCGAGGGCCGGGTCCTGGGTGCCGGTTTGCGCTAGACCCTCGGCAGCCCCTATCAATGTGAAGATGCTAACTAAGATGATTTTTCGACACATGACCTTCGTCTTTCGTTAGTTGTTTCTTACCAAGAATTCCGGCACGAACATTTATCAAGGTCAGGACGAAAAGAGCGCGACCCTGGCTACGCGAAAAAGCTTTTAAACTCCGACAAGACTTCCTCCGGTTGCTCCTCCGGCAAGAGGTGGCCACACGGAAGAGCGCGACCGGTCACAGAGCCGGATGCTTTCGCCTTCCATGTATCGATCACCTTCCAGAGTTCACCGACCGTCCCTTTAGCGCCCCAAAGGGCGTGGACGGGACAGGCAATCTTGTGACCAGCCGCGTCGTCAGCGCGATCCATGTCGAGATCGATCGATGCGCCCGCGCGATAGTCCTCACACACCGCATGGATCGACTGCAGGCTGCAGTAGCAGCGCGCATATTCAGCCATGGCCTCGGGAGTGACTGCGCCGGGCGTCTTTCCTTGCACGAAGAGGTGGTCGCGTAAGTAGTAGACCGGGTCAAGACCAATGAAGTGCTCGGGCATCGGGTGCGGCTGGATCTGAAAGAACCACCAAACGTACCTCGTTGCAAATTCTTTGCTGGTGTCCTGGTACATCGTCAATGTCGGGGCAATGTCGAGAAAAGCTACTTTTTCGACCGCATCCGGGTGATCGAGACAGAGCCGATGGGCTGTCCTGCCGCCTCGATCATGACCCGCCAGGAAGAAAGGGTTATGCCCCAGTTGCTGCATAACCTCGACCTGATCCTGGGCCATCGCGCGGAACGAATAGTTGACGTGGTTATCGCCGCCCGCCGGTTTGCTCGAGTCTCCGTAGCCGCGCAAATCCGTGAGGACTACCTTGTAGGTCTCCGCCAGCGCAGAGGCAATTTTGTGCCAGGTCACCATTGTCTCCGGGTGTCCATGGAGCAGCAGGAGAGGTTTGCCGTTTCCCTTCGTGAGGACGCGGATCTTGGCGCCGGAAGTTTCCAGTGTCGCGGCACGGAACCCCGGAAACAGCTTTTCGGTTATCTGACTGGATGGTGGAGACGGCGATAGCGGAAGCTCAGAACAGGGCTTCGCGGAAGTCCCCGCAGACGGCAGTGCCTCTTCAAGGTGACTCGGAGTAGGCTCTTGAGCGGAACTCCTCTTCACTAGAGCCGCTGATGCAGCGGCAAGTCCCATCAGAGTGAAGGTGCGTCGATTCATGACTACTTTGGGCGTCGTAGCTTCTCCAAATCCAGAATGAATGGGCTTTTGTTCGACATCCATAGATTCTTTCTCCTTTAGTTATCGTTAATTTCAAATTTCAATCAGTACTGTGACCAGCTTCTTTCGTCTTTGTTACCAGACCAAGTCCCGGAAGGACCGTGAAGCCCCCGGGCGCATTTCATCCGTCGCGAGAGCCGTGCTGTGAGGGCAGCCAGTGCGAATGGATTGCCCGGCCGAAACCCAATGCTCTCGAAGAACGCGCCGGTGCCCCTGATGCCGCCGCCGCCGAACCAGCCAAATAGTTTCTGAGCGCCGTGAGAAGCAATTCCCAGACCCATCACCAAAGGAAGAATGAACGTTGCACCATTCATGGTTTTCTCCTCTCAGCTCTTAGCGCAGTGACCGGAAAGATGCCCGAAGCTCTTCACTGAAAAGTTCCGGCTGTTCCCAGGCGGCGAAGTGACCGCCCTTGGCGGCTTCATGAAAGTAGTACAGCGACGGATAGGCCTGCCGTGACCAGCTTTCTGGCGCGCGATAGATCTCGTGTGGGAACACCGTGATGGCTACCGGCACTTTGATCTGATTGGTCTTCTGTGCCGAAGCGCTGAAGTTATTGTTGTTATTTTCCCAGTAGAAGCGGGACGAAGAGGCGCCGGTGTTGGTGAGCCAGTACAGCGTGATGTCGTCGAGTATTTCGTCGCGACCGATCACGCGTTCGGGGTGGCCGTCGCTGTCGCTCCACTCGGCGATCTTTTCGTACGTCCAGGCGGCCAGACCACTGGGCGAATCGGCGAGCGCAAAGCCGATGGTCTGCGGACGGGTCACCATCATCGCGCCGTACGCCGCGTTTCTTCCGAAGAAGGTACTGAGGGCGTTGTACGCTCGCTGTTCGGGGACGGTCAGCCCGTTGGGCGCCGGGTCGCCGCTGTTGATGCCCTTCACCAGGTTGGCGGGAATCGTGGCCGGCATGGTGAGATGGATGCCGAGCAGTCCAGGCGGCGCCTGGCGCGCTAGTGCGTCGGAGATAACCGAGCCGTGATCGCCGCCCTGCGACACGTAACGGGTGTAGCCCAAGCGCTTCATGAGCACGTCCCAGGCCCGCGCCACGCGATCGGGATTCCAGCCGAGATCGGTCGGCTTGCCCGAGAAGCCATAGCCGGGGATGGCCGGGATCACGACGTCGAAGGCGTCTTGCGCGCGTCCGCCGTAGGCGACGGGGTCGGTGAGCGGGTCTATCACCTTTAGGAACTCCAGCGGCGAGCCGGGCCAGCCGTGGGTGAGGATCAGAGGTAGCGCGTTCGGCCCACGCGAGCGCACATGGATGAACTGGATATCCACGCCGTCGATTGTGGTCACGAACTCCGGCAAGGAATTCAACTTCGTTTCGCACTTGCGCCAGTCGTAGTCCGTACCCCAGTAGTGGACCAGCGCCTGCATCTCCGCCAACCGGATGCCCTGGGATTCGTCATTGACCGTTTCCTTGTCAGGCCAGCGTGTCGCCGCGATACGTTTGCGGAGGTCGATAAGCTGTGCTTCCGGGACGCTAATACGGAAGGGATGGATTGATTTGTCCTCGGTCAACATGGGAGGCGTGGCGGAAAGCGGGCTGTTGATGGAGGCCCTGACATCGGCGGTCGGAGCGGTCTGGGCGAAGCTGGGGCGAGCGAACACGGCAAGGCCGAATACGCCTACGCCCACTGGAATAGCAACGAAGCTGCGTCGCTTGAGTGCCAACGATGCTACGTTGCTGCGAGACCCATCGCCCCGTCTCCGCGTTGTGACGGGTTTGGAGGTGAACTGAACTTTTTCCGTTGCGGCCATTGCGTGATCTCTTTGGCTTAACTTAATCGTGCTCAGTGTTGAATCTCCTTCGTTTCGATTGCTACATCCCGCGCTGGGCAGCGTCCGCGGCCGCGGCGAGTTCGCTCAGGAACGAGAAAAAAGCAGGCGACTGTCCGATGAACAGCCCCATGGCGGTTAGGAACTTGAGCGCTCCCGTCGCGGCCCCCGTTGTATTCGTCGGACGGATTACCGAACATGCCGGCAGGCTGGTGTTGATGAAGGGGCAAGGTTCCGGCATGATCAGGTTGGTCTGGAACATTTGCCTGACTGCGGCGCCTGTTGATCCGTTGTTAGGGTCTAGGCCGCGGTTGAGGTCAGGGAATGTCAGACCATTGGTCGGGTCAGTGAGCGGTGGCGTTTTGCCAGCCGTTGCTGACATGGTTTGAAAATGCATGCTCTCGATCGGTCCCATGCTGATAAGGAGTCGTAGCACTTCCACGCTTGTTGCCCTTTGTGCCAGCGCCATGCGCAAACTGCCGCCGCCTTGTTCCACAGTCGGGATATGGAAGGCCGCGGTGTTCGCAATTGCCTGAATGTGTTCGTGAGGGAACAGGTCGGAGTTGTTTCTTGGAATCGCCGTGAACTGCCCGTTGTGCAGATCCGGGATCGCCTGCTCGAACGTGGTTGGATTGACGTCGGGATTATTCGTGCTGCTCCGATAACGAGTCCACCAACTGGTGTCCACCGTTAGCTGCATCAGGTTTGTAAGCCGCAACTTTCCGCTGGATCCTCTCGCGATGCTGCCCTGCAACGTGCGGAACGGTTCCATGTCCACTGGTTCGGCCCCCTTCGAGACGAGATATGCGTTCAAGAAGTTCTGATGGCTCATCTCGTCGTCGGTGATGTCATGAATGTATTGAGGAAAATTGGGATCGATTCTCTTCAGTTTTTCGCTGTAGATTCGATCGTCGCTACCTCCCGGAACCTCGCCGTCCTGGATTCCGCCCAGTTCGTTATATTGGGTGTAAAAATCAGCTTCGAGTGCTTCTCCGGCGGCCAGAAATCGCATGATGGCGGCATCACCTGCCGTGAGGCTGCTGCTTGATTGCGCCAATGCCTTTGTTCCGTGCATCAGCAAGCTGGTTCCCACGGTTGCAGCAGTCGCTGTTAGTCCAGTCTTCAGAAAACTCCGGCGGTTTTGACGCCCGCCAGTCCCGCTCAGATTCCCACTCATGATGTTCCTCCTTTGGTGAATCGTATTGAATTTCAGTTAGGTCGCGAGCGACTGATCGCTCAGAGGCTCATTTGCACAGCTGCGAGTAAGCCACACACGGAAATTCGAGTCTATTCGACGAAGGTACGACCTGTACTAAGGTATAGGTTGGACATTTGCGGCCGAGGCTGGTACATCCTTGTTGATCGCGATTGGAATGGTTGCTACGTCCCGCGTCGCACGAAGCTTTGCGCTGCAACGTCAAGTGTGCGGAGGAAAACGTGACCGAGTTTCCCGACAAGAGACATACAGCCGCGCGCAGCGTGACCGAGAAACGGCTGCTCGAAAGTGAAACAGCCCTTCAGAAAGCGTTGGTGGAAATCAAGAAATCGGAGAACAAACTACGTCAGGTGATCGACACGATCCCCGCACTGGCGTGGTGCAATCTCCCGGACGGTTCGAACGAGTTTCTAAACAGAAGGTGGCACGAATATACCGGTCTTTCCCCCGAAGAATCGCACGGCTGGGGCTGGCAAGTTGCATTCCATGCAGAGGACTTGCCGCCCTTGATGAAAAGATGGCGAGAAATGCTGAGTTCGGGAGAATCGGACGAGATAGAGGCTCGTCTTCGCCGCCATGACGGGGTCTATCGGTGGTTTCTCATTCGCGCGGAACCGTTACACGATGAAACTGGCAAGATCGTTCGATGGTACGGCACAAGTACTGACATCGAGGACCGCAAGCGGGCGGAGGAAGCTCTGCAGGCGAGCGAGCACAATGCGCGCTTGCTCGTGGACAGCATCCCCGCTCTTGTTGTTCGGATGACGGCGGCTGGCGAAGTCGAAGCCGTAAATCGGCAACTTCTGGAGTATTCCGGCAAGAGCCTGGAGGACATAAGGAGGTGGACGACGAGCGGGGTTGTTCATCCCGAAGATCTTGCCCGCGCAATCGAAATTGCTAGCCACTCGTTCGCCACTGGCGATCCATACGAGATGGAGGTTCGAATCCGGCGTTTCGATGGCGTATTTCGTTGGTTTGAGGCCCGCGGGCTCGCCGCACGAGACGCCGAGGGGGAAGTTCTTCACTGGTACGCCCTTCACACCGACATCGACGATCGAAAAAGGGCAGAGGAAGCCCTGCGTGCCAGTGAGTTCAATGCCCGCATGATCATGGATAGTATTCCGGGCCTTGCCGAAAGGGTGTCGCCCGCCGGCGAGGCCGAAGTCGTCAATCGGCCCCTTTTGGAGTATTTCGGAAAGGATTTGGAAGAGCTAAGAAACTGGCGGTACACCGACGCGATTTATCCCGACGATCTTCCTCTCGCAATCAAAACCTTTAACAATTCAATCCCTACTGGCCGTCCGTTTGATTTCGAGCTTCGCCTCCGGCGCTTCGATGGCGTATATCGCTGGTTTCAGTCCCGAGGGCTCCCGCTGCGCGACCCTGAAGGGCAAATCCTCCACTGGTATGTTCTTCTAACGGATATCGACGATCTCAAGTACACGCATGAACAATTGCGCCGCAGCGAAGCATTCCTAGTTGAGGGCCAACGCCTCAGCCGCGCGGGCACTTTCTCCTGGAGAGTGGAAACGGGCGAGATCAGGTGGTCGGAGGAGTTGTACCGCATCTTCGACTTTGCCCCAGATCTGACTGTGACTCTCGAATTGATCGGCAGCCGCGTTCATCCAGAAGATCTCCCAATGCTGGGCGAGATGATCGACCGCGCCAAGCGAGGCGACAACCAATTTGAGTATGAGCACCGGATTGTTATGCCCGGTGGTTCAACCAAGTACATTCATCTGATTGGCCACGCAGTTCGCGATGCTGAGGGCCATGTCGAATACTTTGGCGCGGCGCACGACATAACACAACGCCGGATTGCTGAACACGCGCTCGAAACGAGCGAGCGGAATCTCAGCATGATCATCAACACAATGCCCGCGCTGGCGTGGTCTGCTCGTCCGGATGGCGGAGCGGAATTCTTCAACCAGCGCTGGCTAGACTACACCGGGCTCTCCGCGGAGCAGTCGCGGGGCTGGGGTTGGATGTCCGCAATTCATCCCGACGACGTCAATGCAATTACTGATTATTGCGGATCAACTGTCGCGAGTGGGAAAGCGGCCGAAGCAGAAGCGCGCATATGTCGTGTCGATGGTGCGTATCGATGGTTCCTTTTCCGCACTGACCCATTGCGGGATGAGTCGGGCAACATTGTCAAATGGTATGGCACAATCACCGACATCGAAGACCATAAACGCCTAGAGGAGACGCTACGCGCTAATGAGCTGTCCTTGCGGCAGATTGTCGATAACGTTCCTGGATTCGTACATACAACGAGTGCAATGGGCGAGGTAGAGTTTCTCAGCCGCCAAACCATCGAGTATTTCGGCAAAACAAAAGAAGAGTTGAAGGATTGGTCGCGGCTGGGAGTCGTTCATCCTGACGATCTTCCTCGCGTAATCGACGCGTGGAGAAGGGCGATCGAAACGGGCCAGGATTATGAAGTAGAGCAACGTAATCGACGCTTTGATGGCATTTACCGATGGTTTCAGTCTCGTGCCCACGCAGTCCGGAATGAGAAAGGTGAGATAACCGCGTGGTATTGGCTCAATACCGATATTGACGACCGCAAAAAGGCTGAAGAGGCTCTGCAGTCGAACGAGCGCAAACTGAGCCTGATCATCAATACGATGCCAACATTGGCATGGTCGGCGCGGCCTGACGGGTCTGCAGACTTCTTTAATCAGCACTACCTCGATTACATCGGACTTCCGTCGGAAAAACTGCTGGGCTGGGGCTGGACCGTGGCAGTCCATCCAGAGGATTTTAGCGCACTGATCGAGGCGTGGCGATCGGCTATGAGTGCCGGTAAACCGGCTGAAGGCGAAGCACGATTGCGCCGCTTCGACGGCGAGCATCGATGGTTTCTGTTCCGCGCCAACCCAATGAGGGATGAATCGGGCGAGATTGTGAAATGGTACGGAACCAATACTGACATCGATGACCGAAAACGGGCCGAGGCGGAGGTCAAGGAGTCTTACCTTCGTCTGGCTGAAGCCCAACAGCTAAGCAAAACGGGTAGCTTCATCACGGATTTGGTCGCAGATGACCACAACTGGTCCGAGGAGACTTTCCGGATCTTCGAGTTCGATCCTGGAACCAAGGTCACGGTGCAGATGATTCGGAATATGATCCACCCAGACGACCTGCCTGCGTTCGACCACATGATCGCGCGCGCCATGACGGGCACTGACGTCGATTTTTCTTTCCGGTTCGTGACGTCCCGAGGCGCCGTGAAGCACATTCGAGGAATGGCTCGTGTCATCGAACATATCGTCGGCCGACCGTTGTTCATCGGCGCTCTTCAGGACGTAACTGATAGCAAGGTCGCCGAGGAAGCCCTGAACCGGGCCAGGTCCGAACTCGCGCATGTAGCGCGAGTAATGACACTGAACGCGTTAACCGCCTCGATCGCCCATGAGATCAACCAGCCGCTCTCTGGCATCATCACCAACGCCAATACATGCCTTCTGATGCTCTCTGAAGATCCCCCCGACCTCGAAGGCGCCCGTGAAACGACGCAGCGCACGATCCGCGACGGGAATCGCGCATCTGATGTGATCAACCGCCTACGCGCGCTTTATGGCAAAAAGGATTCTCGGCTCGAACCAATGGACTTGAATGAGGCTACCCGAGAGGTCATTTCGTTGTCGCTGAGTGATCTCCAACGAAACCGGGTGATTGTTCGCCCTGAACTTGCCGATGACCTACCTATTGTCGCTGGCGATCGAATCCAGCTTCAACAGGTCATTCTGAATCTGTTACGAAATGCTTCGGACGCGATGAAAACAGTTGATGACCGTCCGAGAGAGTTGCTTGTCAAAACCGAGCGGGAAGAGGGCGATCGGGCGCGCTTGAGTGTAAAAGATGTTGGAGTTGGTTTTGAGCCCCAAGCTGCGAATAAGCTTTTCGAGGCGTTTTATACAACGAAAGATGATGGGATGGGAATAGGGCTGCATGTCAGCCGCGCAATTATCGAGGCACATCACGGACATTTGTGGGCCATCGCCAATGACGGGCCCGGAGCAACATTTTCGTTTGCTATCCCTGGCACACCCGAGAACCTAGCGGACACCGAAAATCGCACTTATCGGGCCGATACGTCAACCAATGCGTCCTGATCCGATTTTGGCTTCTACATCGACGTGAACCAGTACCAAGGTCGAATGGACGCCACTTGAATCGTGGCAGATTATTCTCTCGTGGGCGGGACAAGGGAATGAACATCACTGAACATCCGCTTCTATCCGTAGTCGACGATGATGAGTCGGTGCGCGAGTCGCTGCCAGATTTGCTCAGAAAACTTGGCTTTGCGGCTCGGGCTTTTTCGTCTGCGCGAGAGTTTCTCTCATCCGATTCTGTTTATGAGACCAAATGCTTGATCCTCGACGTCGCGATGCCGGGAATGACCGGACTTGATCTTCAACAAGAATTGACACGCCGCGGGCACAAGGTTCCCATCATCTTCATCACGGCTCAGAAGGACATCAATATCCGAGAGCAAGCGTTCAGGCAGGGAGCGGCGCAGGTCTTGTACAAACCGTTTAGCGCCGCGGCTCTACTTGAGGCACTGAAGGAAACGCTGAAGTGAATGAATCCACTCTCCGATCTCAAGACAAGCGGAGCTAAAACTATGAAATCTTCGCACGCTGCCAAGCATCAACTAAAGTCTCCTCAGATGCAGCCAGCATCTCCCATTGTGTTTGTCGTTGATGATGACATCTCCGTCCGCGAGTCCTTAGAGCTGTTGATCCAGAAGCAGGGATGGCAACCCAAGACATATTCGTCTGCACAGGAATTCTTGGATTGTCCACGAGCCCTTGTTCCAAACTGCCTCGTACTTGACGTCTCTCTGCCGGGCCTCAACGGTCTTGAGCTGCAGAAGCGAGTCGCCCTCGAACGGACCGATATGCCGATCATCTTCATCACGGGTTACGGTGACGTGCCGAAATCCGTGGAGGCGATGAAGGCCGGAGCGGTCGAATTCTTAACTAAGCCATTCAGTCATGAAGTTCTATTGAGCGCCATCCGACAAGCCCTCGAACGCAGCCGCCTCGCTCTTGCTTGCGAATCGGAGCTGCGGGCACTTCGCGAGCGCTATGCCTCTCTTACTGCGCGTGAACGGGAGGTCATGGCGTTGATCGTGTCCGGTTTATTGAACAAGCAGGCCGGTGGCGAGCTCGGCATCGGTGAGAGCACTGTAAAAGCACATCGTGGTCAAGTGATGCAGAAGATGAAGGCGGATTCCCTCGCTGATTTGGTAAGAATGGCCGCGAGGCTCCGTATTTAACTGTGCCTCCCGGAAATCTCGAAATATCTGACGGGACGGGAGTTATATTTCCTTCATAATTCTAACCCATGCTCATTTTTCTCACGACACTCCTCGCATCTTTGTCCTCGATCTTCCGGTCGCGTGCTTCCCTCGGGCTCGGGAACCTGGCTCTGCGCCATCAAATCAGCGTGCTCCAGAGGTCTGCAGGAAAGCGCCCAAAATTGACCTCTGGCGACCGCCTGCTGTGGATCTGTCTGTCCCGCCTCTGGCTAGATTGGCGCTCGGCGTTGGCCATCGTCAAGCCAGAAACGATCGTTGCCTGGCATCGTGCCGCCTTTCGGTTGTTCTGGACCTGGAAGGTGCGTTGCGGGAAACCAGGACGACCCGTCATTTCAAGCGAAGTCCGAGATCTGATTCGCAAGATGTGCCGGGAGAATCCCGGTTGGGGTGCACCCCGCATCCACGGCGAACTGCTCAAGCTGGGCATCGACATCGCGCAGAGCAGTGTCAGCAAATATATGGTGCGCTGCCGCAAACCGCCGTCTCAGACTTGGCGCACCTTCCT
>Ga0210398_10002206_pt1 | contig 19203 bp, 11 predicted proteins | sample IncBWC4OmetaG_FD_161047 | JGI IMG/M metagenome (GOLD analysis project Ga0210398, IMG submission 161047) | Forest soil microbial communities from Barre Woods Harvard Forest LTER site, Petersham, Massachusetts, United States - Inc-BW-C-4-O | ecosystem: Environmental > Terrestrial > Soil >... | reverse complement strand
CTGAGTTGCGAAAAATGTTGTCGCGCCGTTCAAAGAGCGTCGCGATATCCACAAAAGTGTCGACCATGCATCCGGGCGGCGGAGTGGCTTGCCCATCGTCGTTTGCGTGCCCTGTCTAGAGACAGGAGTGCTGACTCCCCAGGGTTGCTACGCGCTGGCCAGTCACGTGAACGCGCGCGAGCCCGGCACAGCTGGATCCTCGATGCGGTACGACAAAAATACCGCACGCCGTTATTATCACGCGGTCAAAGTATCCGGCATCCGCGCACGTCAACGGGGTGCGGTACGTAGACAAAAGGAGACCGGAATATGAAGGGACTGTCTTTGTCGGCAGTCATATTTGCGTTAGCGCTGATCGCGAGTGGCTGCGCTTCTTCACCAGGCGTTGTTGCGCCGACTTCGGCCGCGGAGGTTGGCGAGTTCCGCCATGGAATTGTGAATGGTTACCTCGCGCCTGCGGAGTTGCCGGACAGCTTAGCCCTGTTGCCGGCGCCGCCGAGTATGGGCTCCGCAGCGCAGGCCGCTGATGATGCGGCGTTCCGCGAACTGACGAAGTTTCAGGGAACGCCGCGCGGCGCTATCGCGGTCCAGGACGCAGACCTCAATTTCCCAGAAGCTGCCGGCGTTTTCGCATGCGCGCTCGGTGTTCCCATATCCGAAAAGGAAACCCCGAACCTGGACATGCTGTTGCGAAGAGCCCTGACTGACGCTGGCTTCGCCACCTACAAGGCTAAAGAAAAGTATCAGCGCACGCGACCGTTCGTATTGTTCAAGGTTCCGAGTTGCACTCCTGCCGAGGAGGCCGTTCTCGCTAAGAACGGCTCATACCCTTCTGGCCACGCTTCAGTCGGCTGGGCGTGGGCATTGCTGCTGAGTGAGATTGCGCCTGATCGAGCTGATGCCATTCTGCAACGCGGCCGCGCTTTCGGTCAGAGTCGGGGAATCTGTGGAGTGCATTGGCAGAGCGACATTGAGGCGGGCCGGCTCATCGGCGCGGCAACGGTCGCACGGCTACATGCGAATCCTGTGTTCGGTGCGCAGATGAAAGCGGCGCACGCTGAGATCGCGGTGGAACGCAGCCGCGCCGCCACGCCTTCGGGTAACTGTGGCGCGGAGGTGAGTGCGCTGGCGACATCCGCTTCTTTTGCGCCGTGAGGTCACCATTGCTGGTCGACCGGGTATCAATGCAGTAAGTCCCACGGGATCCGATCAGAGGATGGGGCTATCGGATTTTTCTTAGCCTCTGCAACTCCAAAACGCCGCGGACTCGCAGGCCATCCGCGATCCCAAAACGCCAAGAAGACAATATGATCGTGAAGGCAGCGCGATCAGGCCGTCGAGTGGTTGCGTGAACACGTCCGAGCACGCTCCTTCGGTCATCCCGCAGACTTTGACGTCGTGCGGAATATGAGCGATCAACAAACTCTGAATGTCGCGGCGACTGCGTTGGGCGTGTCGCACAGAACCTTGTACCATCTCTGTAACTGTAACTCTGGGGACCTCCGTGGAAACGATAGGCGAGGACCTGCGCCAGATGATACGGACGCCACTTGCCGCATCGCATGTGGAGGCATTGCGGGCAGCCGGCAAAGTGGTGACCTATCCCAAGGGCACGATCATGGCGCAGCCGGGCGAAAAGGCGAACCGCTTCGTGTACGTCGAGGAAGGCGAGATTGAAGTAGTCAATCCGTTCACGGGCGAACGACATTATCCATCGACCATTGGGCCAGCGCAGTTTATGGGGGAGATCAGCCTGCTGTACGGCGGTACTGCCTCGCTGCCTCTGCGCACGGTAGTCGATACGCGAGTGATCGAGGTACCGCGTGAGACCTTCCTTACGCTCATGTCTCAGATCCCCGAGATGTCGGACATCATCATCACGGTGTTTGCTGCCAGACGCCGCCGGCAGCTCGAGGACCGCCGCAGCGGCCTTTACCTGATTGGTGAAGAGGTCGATCGCAATGTGCGTCGCATCGCCGAGTTCGCGAGTCGCAATAGGTTGCCCTACACGTCGGTTCCCCTGCACAGCCCGGAAGCCGAGGCATCGGCTAAGAGTTGTGCGATCGATGCCAGAACTCCGGCAGTTATTTTCGGCAGCAAAGTCCCGATCACGGATGCGACGCCGGACAAGATAGCGCGGCTGCTCGGACTCAACATTGACTTCAGCGGCGATGAGCATTTCGATGTGCTGATCGTCGGTGGGGGTCCGGCCGGCGTGGCGGCAGCCGTCTACGCTGGCGCCGAAGGTCTGCGCGCGCTGGTTGTCGAGGACATCGCGTTGGGAGGTCAGGCGGGAACATCGAGCCGGATCGAGAACTACATGGGCTTTCCAACCGGCATCTCGGGCGCCGACCTTTTGTGGCGTGGTGAGGTACAGGCCATGAAGTTCGGCGCCCGATTTGCGATCCCGCGCCGAGTCACGGCACTCGAAGTGCAAGCGAACGGAACCTTCTGCGCGGTCTTTGAGAATGGCCAACGTGTCCGTGCCGGTGCGGTGGTGGTGGCGAGCGGCGTGCAGTATCGGCGACTTCCCTTGGAGCGGCTGGCCGATTTCGAAGGCTCGGGAGTGTACTATTCGGCCACCGAGATGGAGGCGCGCTATTGCAAGGACACGGAGGTCGTGATCATTGGCGGCGGCAATTCTGCCGGCCAGGCTGCGATGTTCCTGTGCCGCTATGCGCGCTGTGTCCGTGTGCTGGTCCGGGGTGACTCGCTCGCCGCTTCGATGTCGAGCTATCTCACGAGCCGGCTAGAGGCTTATCCAGGCATCACGATCGAGTACAACTGCGAGGTCACTGCACTGGAGGGTGGCGAGCACCTGGAAAACCTCACGATCCGCAATACCAAAAGCGGGCAGTCGCGGAAGGTTGCGACGCGAGCGCTCTTCATCATGGTGGGTGCCGCGCCGAATACCGAATGGCTTTCTCATTTGGTGAAGCTCGACGACAAGGGTTTCGTCATCACCGGCGTCGGCTCACCATCTTCGCCGTTTGCGACGTCCTATCCCGGAATTTTTGCTGTCGGCGACGTGCGGGCTGGGTCGGTCAAGCGGGTAGCCTCGGCAGTGGGCGAAGGCTCGGTAGTGATCTCCAAGGTCTGGGAGCACATCAACCAGGACACTACCTGAGAAGGGCAGACGTACCGGCACCCCTACTAGGTTTTCTCACAGGTGCGCCCGAAACGTCCCGGCGGCGTGTGGGCAAGCGACGCGCGCCGCGTTGTCTCAATGCGAGTCCAGGTGAGTTACGAGCAGATTGTTCGTTACGTCATCGATGATTGCGAGATTCGCTCTGGCATCAGCATCCGCGCGCGTATCGAGTCCAAATGCGCCTCCTTGGCTCGCGTCGACGTTGTATTCGCGCACGAACTCGCCCGAGCGAGTGAATTCTACGATTTCGCTTGGATGCAGTAGATTGGCGTTGGGCGTCGCATCGCCATTCGCGGTTAACAGATCCCCGTTCGGTGCAAACCGCAATGCGAGGGGTCCTATAAGGTGCGCGTTCGAGAATGCGACATCGCCCTTCGTCACGGGCATCGTTCGCTGCGACGCCCGGGAGACGGAGTAGATGGTGTTATCGGCCGTCGACGCGACGTAAAGTGTGTCGGTGCCCGCATCGAAGGCAACGCCGGTCGGTCCCAGTACGACGGCAGCGGTGCTCGGCTGGACGGTATATCCGGTTGCTATCGTGGTCGTGTGCTGCAGGGCCACGCCAGTGGGTGTCACGGTCACATCGAGCCGCACGACCTTCCCACTGAGTACATTCGAGACAAAAATATGTGCCCACGCGCCGTGATCATCAATGGTGAGATCCCACGGGCCGTCGGGGTCGGCCCAAGTAGCTTTTACATTGCCGAATCGGTCGATCACCTGCAAAGCGCAGGAGCGCCGCACGATGGTCGAAAAGCTGCCGGTGGGTGTCGCGAGGTTGCCCACCAGGACATATCCACCTTTCAGCACCCCCAGTGCCGTACTCAGACCCGGAAGGGGACTCAGGAAAAAGGTAATTGCCGTTCCCGGCGGTGCTATGGGACCGAGTTCCGGCTGCCGAATGATCGTCGTCCCGGTGCCCTGCGTGTTGGTGCTGTCGTTGAAATTGCTGACCAGCACATCGCCGGCAGAGATTGCGCCGCCGCCTGGGAATCCCTGGGGCACGAATGCAACGCCATAGGGATTGACGTCGCCGTTCTGGGGAATGGTGCTGGAATTGACGGCCCTTGGGAGGAACGCGTCCTCCGCGTGGGTCACGGACGAGAATGTCGACACCAGAATCACGGCTAGCGCCAGCGGGCCGCCGAATGGCGCCACACACGGATTCGTCTTCATGTTTTTTCCCCTGCGCCTAAGTCGGGTTGCCCGCGTCAAGGACGGGTCGCTTGGCATCGGTAGGTGTATCTGTAGGGTGGGCGGGTTCAAGGCCAGTCAAACAATCGCAAAGAGCTGCCAACCTTCGCAGTCCTGAACGTACGTTCTTGCCATGTGTTGAACTCGGAGCACGGTCTCAATCCCGGCGAACGATTTGCTCATCGCGGTGATTCTGCCCTTGAACTGCGCCTGGGCTGCTCTGAAACTAGACTTGTAAACATCCGCACCTGCCATTCGCAAGACGATTGCATCGCCGCGGTAACGGTCTGGCTTCAAGGGCGGGAGGCGCAAGGGCAGGAACGTTGGACGGATCGTGAGTAGATTCTCTGGCGTGGACGCGGAGCGATCCGTTCCCGCTCTGTCATTACTCAATGCGCAGCGGCTCGAGCTCGCCGGGAACGGCGCTGCGCTCTTCTTATTGTTGACTGAGGATCTGCGGCCGGCGTACGGTCGCATGCAGTAGAAGAAGGTGCGCGCGGCGCATGGCGCGCCAATGTCATCGGCAGGACGCCACAACAAGCACAAACCAACGCGAGGGAGCCATGAAACCGTCTATTCGTTTCAAAATTGCCCTGTCCGCTGTCGGCTGGCTGGGAATACTTGCGCTCACGGCGGGATCGGCGTCTGCCGCATCTCCCAAGAGCGCGATCGTCGGGCCGGAAGATCAGAACAAGCAGATCTCAGTGACCGTATGGCTGAATCTGCACAACAAGGCGACTCTCGACGACATGGTCAAGGACATGTATGACGAGAGCTCGCCGAATTACCACCACTTCCTGACCAAGGAGCAGTACCAGTCACAATTCGCCCCGAGTGCGGAAGATGCGGCCCAGGTGCGCAGCTTCCTCGCTTCCCACAACCTGAAGGTCACCTCCACGGACAAGATGAACCATTTCGTCGTGGCACAGGGACGGGTGGGGGACGCGCAGGCAGCCTTCAACGTCAAGATCAACCGCGCGATGGTGAACGGCGCCGTGCACCGTGTCACGTCCTCTGAGCCTGCGGTGTCCGGCAGCGCCAGCACCGTGGTCGCGGCGGTGACGGGATTGAGCGATCTCAACTACCGGGCAAATGTGAGTCCGGCGGTCGATCGGGATACAGGCAAGCCGTATGCGGGGCTGCCGCTTACGGCGGCGGGCGCGAATGGCCTGTTCTTTAGCGCCGACTGTCTGCGTCCGCCCGAGACGCAAGTGTTCACCACCAATGGCAGCACGCCGATCGCCACCTATACCGGCAATCGCTACGGCGCGGATATCAACAGTCCCGCGCCCAACCTGCCATCGTGCGGCTACGACACTGCTGAGATACAGCAGGCCTACGGCCTCACCTCACCCATCGCGAACGGGCTGGATGGCACCAATCAGACCATCATGATCGTCGACGCGTTCGGCTCGAACACGATTCTGGCCGATGCCAACGCGTTCTCCGCGAATAACGGTCTGCCGCCGCTCACCTCGGCGAATTTCCAGATCTTCACCCCGAACGGCGCGTCGGAGACGACCTGCTCAGCCACTAACGGTTGCATCGCCGGCAATTGGCAGTTCGAGACCACCCTCGATGTCGAATGGGCGCACTCGCTCGCACCCGGTGCCAACATCGTGCTGGTGGTCACGGCCGACAATACGTTCACCAACCTCGATATCGGCAACCTGTTTGCCATCGAGAATGGCTTCGGCAACCAGCTGTCGAACAGCTTCGGCATTCCCGAGATCGTGCTGGCAGAGCTGGCTCCTTCGGAGCTGGTCGTGGAGAACGGCATTTCGGAGATTGCGGCCGCGCTGGGTATCTCGCACAACATCTCTACCGGAGACTCCGGCGACAACCTGCTCGCCAACCAGGCGGACTTCGGCATCGATTCGGTGTCGGCCGGCGCCAATTCGACCTCGCCGTTTGCCACCGCGGTCGGTGGCACCAGCACGTTCCTCGACCCGAACGACAACATCAAGCTGCAGACCGGCTGGGGCTTGAATGAGGTGCGCATCGCCAATCCCGCACCCAACCCGCCCACCATCCCGCCGCTGTTCTTCGGATTCATAGAGGGAGGGGGTGGCGGAGCGAGCATGGTATATGCACAGCCCAAGTTCCAGAAGGGACTCCCGGGTAAGTTCCGGCAAACGCCCGATATCGCAATGAACGCCGATCCGGAGACAGGGTGCGAGATCGTGGTCACCCCGACGAGCGTCCCGGGTGCTCCGCAGTTGGTTGAAGTGTTCGGCGGGACGAGTCTGTCGACGCCGATGTTCTCGGCCGTGTGGGCGCTTGCCAACCAGCTCAATGCCATCAACGGTGGTGGAGCACTCGGTCAGGCGGCACCGCTGCTCTATAAGCTCAAAGGCAACGCGATCATCGACGTCAATCTCAGGAAGGCCGACACGAAGAACAACGTGACCGGCATTATCCTCGCCCCGCCAGCAGCGCCAGAGCACCTGAGCGCCGACGATCTGGCCGCGCCGTTGGACGGCACCAAGCTGTTCGTGAGTGCATTGTTCAACAGCGCCTCGTCGACCCGCTGGGACGTTTTCACGTTCGGAACCGACTCGTCGCTCTCGACGGGACCCGGCTGGGATAACGTGACCGGACTCGGCACGCCGAACGGAGACGCGTTCATCAAGGCGGTGGTCAAGGCGGCGTCGAAACAGTAGCGTTGGCTGCTTAAGCGCGGTCATCGCTTGACCTACGGACCCGGCCGATCTGGCGGCCGGGTCCGCCGCGGTGCAGGCTTTACCCGCTATGCTCAAACCGATTTTCTAGTAGGTGCGCGGCGGGTCACGACAACTCATCTGCCGCCGTTCAACGTTGTCGGTGGAAATCAGCGCGCCGCGTGCTGCCGCGACGCAGCCTGGGGCCGATATTGCCGCCGCGCTCATTCTGAGCGCTTCGGGACGCTCCGCGGCAAATCCCCGTCTCGTCTGGCGATGGTGAACTCGCCGATCATATCGGTTGATCCCCTCTGATTACCACCGCCACAAAGATGGGTCGACATTGCGGCGGCCATCCCCCCAAAATCACTCGGATGGACGCGAGCCGACTTCCGCCTGTCGCCCACAACTGTGCCGGCAATGTTGTGTTACAGCTCGAGATGCTAGCTGCGCAGGTTGCGGAAACAGTGCTTGGACAGAGACGGTTCCGTGACCTAGAGCGGGTCAGCTTGAGGTGATCGATCCGTGAAGCGACCACGTCTCTTGCTTTGGAGCGTCACGGCTATCGTAATCGTCTGCGGAGCCGTTGCTGCCTATGTGGTAGTTGGCCCGGGTCCCATGGGTTTCTCCGGCCGCACCCATGTCGGACTGAACGAATACTCCGGGCCGAATCCCACCGGGGCTCCGGACGAACTGAAGTCCGCTGCCTTGATCGCGCAGGGCGAGTACCTGGCACGTGCCGCGGATTGCATGGTCTGTCATACCGCCAAGGGTGGCATTCCCTTCGCGGGTGGCCGGCCGTTTGTACTGCCGTTCGGCACCATTTATTCCACTAACATCACGCCAGATACAGAGACGGGCATCGGCAGATACACCGACCAGGACTTTCTCAACGCGGTGCAGCGGGGCATCGCTCGCGACGGCACGCGCCTGTACCCGGCGATGCCCTTCGCGAGCTACACCTGGATGTCCGACAGGGACGTTCTCGCTATCAAGGCATACGTCTTCTCGCTGACACCGGTGCACGCGCCGGCGCAGGCCAATACGCTGGGATTCCCCTTTAATCAGCGCTACCTGATGGCGCTTTGGTCGGCATTCTTCAACCCCGACAAGCGCTTCGAGCCGGCCACTGACCGGTCCGCGGCGTGGAACCGCGGTGCGTACTTGGTCGAAGCTCTGGGCCACTGCGGCGAATGCCATACTCCGCGCAATCTCGGCATGGCGCTGGACAACCGAAGGAAGTTCGCCGGCGCAGTGCAGGCAGGCTGGCGGGCCTACAACATCACTCCCGACCGCAGCGCAGGCATCGGCGAGTGGAGCGATGCGGAGCTTGCCCACTATCTTTCCATGGGTCACACCGCAGGCCGGGGTACGGCGTCGGGCCCGATGGGCGAGGCGATCGATGAGAGCCTGAGTCACCTCACCGCCGGTGACATCAGTGCGATGGTGACTTACCTGCGCACCGTCCCGGCCCACACGTCGCCGGACCTCCCGGCGCTTCGGACACAACCCGCTTCCCCGAGCTTCGCTGACGATCGAAGTAGGAATCTCCTCGGCAAGGCGGTCTACGCAGGTGCTTGCGTGGGTTGTCACGGCTGGAGCGGCATCAGTCCGAGTCTCTCGACCGCCACGCTGACCGGCACGCGTGCGATAAACGACCCGAAGGCGATGAACGTCGCCCAGGTCATCATCGGCGGTGGCCAGCGTCACGCGGCTGATTCATCGATCTACATGCCGGATTTCGGCAGCTATTCCGATGACGAGATCGCCAGTGTCGCCAACTACGTGACGGAACGCTTTGGAGCGCAGGGCTCCAAGCTGACCGCTCGGGACATCGAGAAAATGCGCGCGGCGGACTGAGGATTCATCGCACAAGGACATCTCATGGCGACGACTTTTGTTTTGAATGACAAGCCCATCACGCTGGACGTCGATGCCGACATGCCGCTGCTATGGGCGGTGCGTGAGGCGGCGGGACTACACGGTACCAAATTCGGCTGCGGCATGGCGCTGTGTGGCGCGTGTACGGTGCACCTCAACGGCAAGCCCATCCGCTCCTGCATCACGCCGGTGTCTTCAGTTCAGGGCAAGGAAGTGCGCACCATCGAGGGCCTGAGCAGCAAGCCCGGTCGTGCCGTGCAGGCTGCCTGGATTGAGCTCCAGGTACCTCAGTGCGGTTACTGCCAATCCGGGCAGATCATGTCCGCCACGGCGCTGCTCGAGGGCACTAAGTCGCCCACCGACGCCGACATCGATGCGGCCATGAGCGGCAACATCTGTCGGTGCGCGACCTACCAACGCATCCGGGCGGCCATCCATCGCGCGGCGGGGCTGCTCGACGCGCCGTCGGCTGAGACTCCGCGCGCCGCCGGAGCGGGGTCATGACGGTCGACGCGCTCGAGCCTCGATCCTTCTCACGGCGTGATGTCCTCAAGGCCTCCGGCGCCGGTATCGCGGCGCTGATGATTGGATTTACGTGGATCCCCAAGCGCACCCTGGCGGCACTTGGCGCGGGTGCCACGGCCGAACTCGTGCCGAACGCCTTCGTGCGCATCGGCGCGGATGAATCTGTCACGGTGATCGCCAAGCACCTGGAGATGGGCCAGGGATGCTATACCGGCCTTGCAACCATCCTCGCGGAGGAACTGGACGCTGACTGGGCGCGAGTTCGGGTCGAGAGCGCACCGGCCGACGCCAAGCGTTACGCAAATCTCGTCTTCAAGACCATGCAGGGCACGGGAGGAAGCTCGGCCATGGCGAACTCCTGGCAGCAGCTGCGCGAGGCAGGCGCGAGTGCGCGGGCCCTACTCATCACTGCCGCAGCCAAGCAGTGGCACGTGCCGATTTCGGAGTTGCGCGCGGAGCGCGGCGTCATCTATCACGAATCGTCGCAGCGCCAGGCCACCTTCGGATCGCTGGTCAAAGTCGCCGCCGCATTGCCGCTGCCGACGCAGGTCGCTCTCAAGGATCCGCGCCAGTTCACGCTCATCGGCAGCCGGCCGCCGCGGGTTGACGTGCCGGCGAAGTGCGATGGCACCGCCCAGTTCTCGCTAGACGTCGCAATGCCGGACCTGCTGGTGGCATTGCTGGCACGCGCACCTCAGTTCGGGGCTACGGTGGTCTCGTTCGACGCGGCGGCCGCGCAGGCGGTGCCGGGCGTTGTAAAGGTGGTGCAGGTCCCGCGAGGCGTCGCGGTGCTTGCAAAGTCCTTCTGGGCAGCGAAGAAGGGCCGCGACAAGCTGGTCATTCACTGGGACGATGCGCATGCGGAGAAGCGCGACTCCGCCCAGATCATGGATGAATATCGCAAGCTTGCGAATGAGCCTGCGACCTCGGCGCGCAGGACCGGGGATCCCGCGCGGGCGCTGCAATCGGCCGCCAAGACGCTTAGCGCGACCTTTGAGTTTCCGTATCTCGCGCACGCGCCGATGGAACCTCTCGACTGTGTGGTCAAACTCACCGCGCAACGCTGCGACATCTGGGCGGGAGACCAGTTCCAGACCATCGACCAGATGAATGCCGCGAAGACCGCAGGCCTCGAGCCGGCGCAGGTGTTCATCAACACGCTCTATGCCGGCGGCAGCTTCGGGCGTCGCGCCAATGCTTTCTCAGATTACATTGTCGAGGCGGTGTCCATCGCTAAAGCCTACGGGGCGGACGGAACGCCGATCAAACTGCAATGGACCCGTGAGGACGATGTCCGCGGCGGCCTCTATCGACCCATGTATTTTCACAAGCTGGAGGCCGGGCTCGACGCTCACCGCGAACTGACGTCCTGGCGGCATGTGATTGTCGGTCAATCGATCATGGCCGATACGATCATGGCGGCGATGATCAAAGATGGCATCGACCCGACATCCGTCGAAGGGGCTGCGACCATCGCCTACGACATTCCGCATGTGTCGGTCGATCTCGCGACCACCAAGACCGGAGTGCCCGTGCTCTGGTGGCGGGTCGTGGGAAGCTCGCACACCACTTTTGCCGTGGAGACCTTCATGGATCAGGTGGCGCACGCTGCTGGCAAGGACCCGTTCGAGTTTCGCCGCAAGCTGCTCGCCAATGAGCCCCGCATGAAGGCCGTTCTCGAGCTCGCGGCAGAGAAGGCTGGTTGGTCCGCGGCGCCTTTGCCGAAGGGCAAGGGTCGTGGCATCGCGGTTGCGGAGGCTTTCAAGACCTTTGTCGCTCAGGTAGTCGAAGTCACTATTGAGGAATCGGGTCGGGTGAAAGTCGACCGTGTCGTGTGCGCGGTGGACTGCGGTGTCGCCATCAATCCGGATGTCATCACTGCACAGATGGAGGGCGGAATCGGCTTCGGGCTAGGTGCGGTCCTGTGGGGTAACGTGACCCTTGAGAAGGGCCGCGTGCAGCAGTCGAACTTCAACGACTATCGCGTACTGCGTATGAATGAGATGCCGAAGGTTGAGGTGTACATCGTGCCGTCCGCCGAGGCACCGACCGGCGTAGGGGAGCCTGGTGTCGCACCGATCGGTCCCGCGTTAGCCAATGCAATCTTCTCGGCCACCGGCAAACGTGTAGAAGTACTCCCCTTGGCGAGGTCGGGACTGGCGTAACGCTGGATTTCCGCTCCGGCCGGCTAATTTCATTTGATGGATCAACCGTTTACGCGGGGTCCCGAACACCCATAGCTCCGGGTTAGCCTCAGCTTTGCGATTGCCGGGCACGCAGGACGTAGCCCAGGGCGATCGAACCGGACAGCCATCGCGCTTGCGCAGCGCCGATAGCTCTCGGCGTGTGCAGAAGCTTCGCGCTACTATTTCGCCCTGAGTGCCGATCGAGATCCTTAACTCAGGGTTGTGCAAATTGGAGGAGACCACTGTGCGGCGTTTATCCGTGTGTCTGTCTCTTACGGTGGGCCTGTGTGCATGGGTTGCCGCGGCTCCGGCGATTGCGGACGAAACATGCAACTCCCCTTACATCAGCAACCTCATCAAAGGTCAGGAAGATTTCGTTCACGTCTGGACGCTCGGCGTCGAGGGTCTGGGCGATGGCTCGGACAAGCTCGTCACCATCGACGCGAATCCCAGCTCCAAGACCTACGGCAAGATCATCAACAGCTTATCGGTGGGCGGCCGCGGGGAAGCGCATCACATGGGCTTCACGGATGACCGCAAGTATCTGTGGGCGGGAGGACTTGAGGACAGCCGAATCTACGTGTTCGATGTCGGCACGGACCCTGCCAAGCCAAAACTCATTCGCACGATCACGGACCTGCCGGCCAAAACAACGTACGTCGGCCCGCACACGTTTTATGCACTGCCGGGGCGGATGCTGATCGGCAATCTTTCGAACTCGGCCGACCACGGGGGTGTCACCGGGCTTGCGCTCTATAACAATAAGGGCGTGCTGATTGGCCACTACGCTATGCCGACCAGCACTCTGGGTGGGGTGAAAGGGGACGGTTACGGCTACGACGTGGCCGTGAATCCGGCAAAGAACGTGATCCTCACTTCGAGTTTCGCCGGCTACCAGAACTACATGCGCAACCTCGGAGATCTGATCAAGGACTCCGAGGCCATGAAGCATTTCGGCGCCACGATGGTCGTGTGGAATCTGAAATCCATGCAGCCGACGCAGGTTTTAAGTGTTCCAGGCGCGCCACTGGAGATCCGCTGGTCGCTGGTCCCAGGCCAGAACTGGGCGATCACGGCCGCAGCCCTTACCTCCAAACTTTGGCTGGTCAAACCTGCTGCCGGCGGCAGGTGGAGTGCGAAAGAAGTCGGCACGATAGGGGACCCGTCGAAGATTCCGCTACCGGTTGATATCTCCATCACCGCGGACGGTCGCGGGCTCTGGGTCAACACATTCATGGATGGGACGACGCATTATTTCGATATCAGCGACCCCGAGCATCCCAAGGACGTGTATACCAAACACACCGGCAGCCAAGTCAACATGATTTCGCAGAGCTGGGACGGCAAGCGCATCTATATCACCTCCAGTCTACTTGCGAATTGGGACAAGACGGGCGCCGATAACCAGCAGTTCCTCCGGGTCTTCAACTGGGATGGTCACGCACTGGCACCTGCTTTTGAGGTCGATTTCCTCAAAGAGAAACTTGGTCGCCCGCACCATATGAAGTTCACCGCCAAGACGTACGGTTCGCAGAGTCTCGCCGCTCTCGCCCGTCGGTGATGTGATGCGCGGCTACCTGGCCGGCTTCGTGCTCTGCGGGATCCTCGGCGCTCCGGTCCGGGCGGCGGTCGATGTGGGACCGGCCGTCGCGCCGAGGATGGATTTCATCCCCTTGCCGGCGGGCACTTATTCGTTGCCCGCTATTCAGACAGTTGGGGATGCGGTGCTGCTCAATGAGCATGCGCAGCCGGTTCACCTGAGAACTTTCACGGCTGGGAAGATCACGCTGCTCACATTTTTTTATACCTACTGTGTCGATCCGCTGGGCTGTCGGTTCGCGCGGGAGACACTTACGATGCTGCGTGACCGGATTCTTGCCGACCGACCGCTGGCGACCGACGTTCGCTTTGTCGGCATTTCATGTGACCCGCTGAACGACACCCCACGGGCTTTGGCTGAGTACGGCGCATCCATTGCAGAGGACAACCGTTTTGAGTGGCGTTTCCTGACAGCGAAAAGCGTTCCAGCGTTGCTGCCGGTGCTGGAGGACTTGGGTCAGGACGTGAGCGTGGATATCGATGCGGCGGGTCATCCCACTCGCGCGCTGCACCACATGTTGAAGGTCTTTCTGATCGATCCAAAAGGTCGCGTGCGCGAGATCTATTCGCTGGCTTTCATCCAGCCCGAGGTCATGCTCAACGATATCCGCACGCTCTACCTGGAGTCGAGTGTGCCAAAGAAAGGCCGCTTACCACGTGATCGGTACGCGTTCCAGGGCGGAGCGTCGAATCCTTAGCGGGCGTGGGCTCCTGATTCTGTCAATTTAAGAGAGTCACCGGTTGCAGAGTCTTAGGGTGGCATAGAGCCCACCTGGGCGGCGAGTTGCGCCGTATCCCTCGCTCGCGGTCGATCGCTCGTGAGTTTCCACCTCGCCTGGCCCTCCCAGTAGTTCTCCTTGATCTTAAGGGTCAAAAGCAAAAGTGACTGCTTTCAGGCCCGATCGCGCTCAGTGAGCTTTCGCACCTGGGGCGTGTCGTCTTTTCCCCTCCGTTTTCGAATAGTTCTTAGAGGTCGAACTCGCTGAGGCGACAGACCCGAAGAAAGGACTGCGGCCGGCCCAAGCGCACGCGATTGCGTCTGGCGGTCGGGTTTTCGCACCATCGCCCGCGGATGGCCTGTCGAAGGCTCAGTTTGGCGGCGGACAGTGGATGGTTTCTGGGCGCCAATGCAAGCGCGCGCGCCTGAATCGACAAATCAAATGCGCGCTAGGGAGTCTGCAGATGGAATCACGATCGCATTCGTGCGAGGGCGGTGCATGTCCTGTGGCACGCAAGATTGCGCAGGTCGCACTGCTCATGGGCATCGGGGCAGCGAGCGTCGGCGTTCCGGCGCAGGCGCAGCAACCGGAGCCAGGGCTCCCCATAAGCCTGGATCAATTCGGCGTGCTGGAGAGCTCTTCGACGAACAGGTTCAATACCGGGTCGACCAATGGCTTCTTTGCCAACCTCGGAACTAACGGTCGCAGCTGTGCCACATGCCACGTCGAGGCGAATGCCTGGACATTCACTCCGCTCCACGCGCAGCGGCTGGCCCACGATGATCCGCTATTCGCCCCGGTCGATGGCTCGGATTGCCCGCCGCTGGTGAGTAATCAGGAGCCCAACAGCACGAATTCCTCGATGGTCCTCAAGTATGGGGTGATTCGCATTCAGCTGGCGATCCCCACGACGGCAAACTTCGTACTGACTTCGGCCAGCAACCCCAAAGGGTGCGCCATCGCGCCGGGCTCACCAACGATCTTCGGAGATCTGTTCCTGTTCAGGCGCCCGCTGCCCTCCACGAACCTTGCGCTGCTCTCAGCGGTGATGTGGGACGGACGCGAGACGTTGCAGAAGATCACGACACAGGCCGGTGAAGAGAGCATTGCTCCGCTGCTCTTTGATCTGACGGATCAGGCCAACACCGCCACCACTACTCACGCGCAGGGCGCTCCCATTGTCGGCACTCAAGCGCAACAGGATATCGTCAACTTCGCGACGGGCCTGTACACGGCGCAGGTCGTTCTGGTACCCGACATCGGCATCGCGCTGCTGGATCTCGCAGCGAAAGGCGGTGCCAATTACCTGCAGAATACCGTGACGCCAGCCTTTGCCATTGGGGTTAACAATCCGTTGATTCCGCCGTTCACCAACACGATCTTCACGATCTACTCGGCCTGGGAACCCACCAGCCCGGAGTACCGATACCTCCCGCCGGTGCAGCAGGCCATCGGCCGCGGCGAAGCGCTCTTTAACAACACCACGTTCGTCGTCCACGATGTGCCCGGAATTAATAGCGTTCCGTCCGACCCACTCTACAATTCTGCTGATCCGCTGGCTGGTCAGGATGTCGTGGCCGGATGCGGGCTGTGCCATAACAATCCGAACGTCGGCAACCACTCCACGTCGCTGCCGATCAACATTGGTGTCACGATGGCGCAGCCGATTAATAACAACGGCAGCGTCAACACGGTGCTGGACCTGGCGAATCTGCCGGTCTATACGCTCACCAACTCCGTCAGCGGTGCAACCGTCCAGGTGACCGATCCAGGAAAAGCGATGATCAGCGGCAACTGGTTGGATATCGGCAAGACGAAGGGGCCGATTCTGCGCGGTCTCGCGGCGCGCGCGCCTTACTTCCACAACGGCTCCGCCAAAGACTTGCCGGCGGTGGTGAACTTCTACAATCAACGCTTCAATATCGGGCTGAGCCTGCAGCAGCAGTCCGATCTGGTGACATTCCTGGAGGCGCTCTAGGGGTACGAGGACCTCGGAAAGTTGAAGTAAATCAGTGCAGAACCCCAAGCTTTGACCATCGCGACGGGTGCAATTGCGGACGCTGACTGACGCAATACACCGTGGCGTTGTAGGAGGCTGACCTTTTAGGCATGCTCGCAGCAGATTGGGTGCCCAGTGCAGGGTAAATGGAAAAGGAAACACCCGACTGCGGGGACCAGAGCAGCCGCGGGAACGAGTGCAGTTCTCCTGATGAGATGTTCGCGGCTTTGTATAGAGATCTGCGCCGGATCGCAGATCGTGAGTTGCGGCGTAATCCGGGCGGGAGCATCAGCCCGACCACGCTGGTGCACGAGGTCTATCTTAATTTCTCGGCCCGCGACGGCCTGAGTTTCGGTGATCGGGAGCGCTTTCTCGCGTACTCAGCTCGTGCAATGCGCGGTTTGCTGATTGATCTTGTGAGGCGCCGGCAGGCTCTCAAGCGCGGCGGCGACTTCCACATCACGCGGCTCAGCACCGAGATCGGAGAACAATTCGCCGATGTCGACGACCTTTCACGGCTGTCCGAGGCGCTCGACGCACTCGCGGTGGCGGAGCCGAAACTTGCCGAAGTAGTGGATCTCAAATACTTCTGCGGCCTCACCCTTGCGGAGATTGCGGCGCTGCGCGGGGCCTCCGAGCGCACCGTGCAGCGCGATTGGGAAAAGGCCCGGCTCATCCTCTTTCAAGAGCTTGGGACGAAGGCCGAATAGCCCGACAATAGGCCGGCCGCACGACGGCCGTGGGGTGAGCGTTCATGTCGATCATCGACGGTGAAGGCTGGCAGCAAGTGAGCGAGCACCTCGATCGGGTGCTGGAAATGCCCGAGGTCGAGCGGAGCCGATATGTGGAGGCGCTGACGCGTGCGGATCCGCACACCGGAAGCCTGCTCGCTCGCTTGCTTTCAGCGCATCGCGCACAGGCCTACGATGGATTTCTAAGCGGTTCGGCGGCACCCATCGCAGAGTCCGCGTCCCTTTCGCAGCTCCTCGGCCAGCGCCTCGGCGCCTACGAGATCGAGGCAGAGATCGGTCACGGCGGGATGGGCAGCGTATGGCGCGCCCGGCGCGCCGACGGCCGATTCGAAGGCGTGGTTGCCGTGAAGTTCTTGCGGGCCGCCTGGCTCGGCAGCGCCGGAGAGCGGCGCTTCAAACTTGAAGGCCTGCTGCTTGCACGACTCGACCACCCACACATCGCACGACTGCTCGATGCGGGACTTTTCGAGGGCCATCAGCCCTATCTGGTCCTGGAGTATGTGGAAGGCGAGCCGATCGATGCCTACTGCGCCCGCCTTGCGCTCGACCTGCAATCGCGGCTGCGACTATTCCTGGACGTGCTGGCCGCCGTGAGTCATGCGCACACGCATCTGATCGTTCATCGGGACATCAAGCCGGGCAACATTCTCGTGACGCGCGAGGGCACGGTGAAGCTCCTCGATTTCGGCATCGCCAAGCTCCTCCATGGTGAGGATGGAGTCGAGCTCACCCAGGCTGGCACCCGCGCACTCACCCCGGAGTACGCGGCACCTGAGCAGCTACTGGGCGAGCCCGTCACAACGGCAACCGACGTTTATGCTCTCGGTCTGGTGCTGTACACCTTGCTGACTGGCGCGCATCCACGCGCCGCGCGGCAACTCGGTGGACACGAGCTCGTCCGCGCCGTTCTGAACGATGAACTGCCTCGACCCTCGGCCGCCGCGCCTTCGCCCGTCGCCGCGCGCGCCCTCGAGGGCGATCTCGACAACATCGTCGCCAAGGCCCTGCGACGGCACGCCTCGGAGCGCTATGCAAGTGCCGCAGCATTGGCGGACGATCTCGAGCGTTATCTCGAGCACCAACCGGTGAGCGCGCGGCCGGACACGCTGAGCTATCGGGTTGCCAAATTCGCGCAGCGCAATCGCGGTAGCGTCGTGACAGGGCTCGCGATCGCGGTCGGCCTGATCGGCGTGACCGCGTTCGCGCTTGTGCAGATGTCCGAGGCGCGCCGTCAACGTGATGCGGCGCGTGCCGAGTTCCTCAACGCCGAAGCGGCCAATGACTTTTCCAGCCTGATGCTTGAGGAAGTGGGTGAGGGCGGCCACGTGCTCACTCGTCAGCAGCTCCTCGACCGCGGCGTGCAGCTGCTTGATGCGCGGCACGGCGCGGACCCGGCGTTCGTGGCGCAGATGCTCACGCAGCTCGCCGGCCGTTACGGTGACGAGGAGCGCAATGATCAGTCGATGGCCTTGACGCAACGCGCGCTGGCCATCGCTCGTACCGCTCAGGACCCCGCGCTGCTGGCGGGGACCTTGTGCTCAGCGGCCCATCAGGAGCACGAAGCGGGTGTCCAGACGGACATCGATCGCTGGTTGAGCGAAGCTGTGACGATCATCCGGGGCCTGTCCGATCCACCGCTGCGCACCAGCACGCAATGCCTGCGAGCGCGAGCGTGGCGTGCCAGTGATGCGGGCGATCTCAGTGGCGCCGCCGGGCTGCTCGAGCAGGCGCACGCGCTTCAGCTCGCAGAGGGCTTGCGTACGGGCCTCGACTACACCTCAGTTCTCAACGATCTTGGCTACATGTACTACAACCAGGGTCGCTACGCGGATGCCTATCGCACCGCCCTTGAGGTCGGCACTGCGTTCGATCGCGGAGGCCGGGGCGGTACGCTCGGGCGCATCATCATCCATGAGAACACGGCAACGATCCTGACTCGGATCGGTGAGATTCGTGCGGCATACTCCGAGTTGTATGCCGCGCAGCACCCCGTTGGCGGCCCGGCAACCGAACCAGAGCGTGCCTCGCGAGGCGTGTTTGCTTTCGTGCTGCGACGACTCGGTCGCTTGGAGGAGGCGCGCGCTGTGGTCGCGGGCCGGGCCGAGAGCCTGCTGGCGTCCGCGGCCTACGATTTTGCTGCCCGTGCGCTTATGGAAGAGGGCGCAGCGCTCGCAGAGCTCAACCAGCCTGACCAGGCGCGCCAGCTCCTTGAGCGTGGTATTGCCATCGAGACGCAGCACCGGCGCGCGGGAGCGTCGCAGCGGTTCCTGGCCGACTCCAATGCCCATCTGGCAAACCTCGATACCCGCACCGGTCTCCCCGATGCCGCACGGCGACGGCTGGATGTCTTCTTCGCTTCCCAAGGTTACCCACAAACTCCAGCGCAGCCTTATCTTCTGCCCGCTCTGCTAGCCGCCGCCCGGGCAGACCTCGAGCTCGGAGATCTTCGCGGCGCCGAGACACATGCGCGCGATGCGTTGCGCATCGCCGAATCGGTGGCGCGCGGTCCAGATACCAGCGCAGATGTCGGCGAGAGTCTG
>Ga0210398_10002203_pt1 | contig 19214 bp, 19 predicted proteins | sample IncBWC4OmetaG_FD_161047 | JGI IMG/M metagenome (GOLD analysis project Ga0210398, IMG submission 161047) | Forest soil microbial communities from Barre Woods Harvard Forest LTER site, Petersham, Massachusetts, United States - Inc-BW-C-4-O | ecosystem: Environmental > Terrestrial > Soil >... | reverse complement strand
ATTCGTGATGCTGAGCGCCCCATTGCTTTGCAGCGTTACACCAGTCGCCGGAGCCGGCGGACCAAACACATACCCGCCAATCCCACCCGTCGCGCTCAGTTGCGCCGAATAAGAAACACCGATAGTGCCGCTAGGCAACGTCGCCGGCCCAATCACGATGGGATTCCCAACGCGAATGCTAAACGTCCTGGACAGCACGACCGGCGGCAAAGCCGAATCCGTCCCCGTTGCCTGAACCGTGGAGCCCGCCACGTTCATGGTCGTCGGAGTGCCGCTGATCTGGCCCGTAGTTGGGTTGATGGACAATCCCGGAGGCAGACCTGTCGCCGCCCAAACGATCGGCGAAGTTCCCCCGGTCGTGCTGAACGGGAACGCCACATACGGTTGGCCAACCACGCCATCATTAATGATTCCCGGCACGTTCTCCAGGAATACGTTGTTCACAGGAATCGAGAAGGTCTGCGACGCCTTGTTGGCGGGCGTGGCACCATCCGCAACCTGAATCGTCACGGAATTCGGCCCCAAAGACCCAGTTTGGCCTGTGATCAATCCAGAGGAACTCAAGCTCATTCCCTGCGGCAATGCGCCGCCAATGATGCTCCAGGTATCCGTTCCAGGCTTTCCTCCCGTGGACTGCAACTGGAAGGAATAAAGACCTTGGTCAGCCTGATCGGTCGCTGGCAACGTAGCCGGGGATAGGATCGATAGCTGCCCATAAACAGGAGGCGCGGTCAGAGTCGTATTTCCAGGATTTGCGAGAACCGTCTGCGTGTTCACCGCCTGAGCGATCGTCACCGGAGTAATCACTGTCAAAGGATTGAACGGAACCAACTTCGAGGGATTCACCACTCGAACTGTAATGTAGGCTGTCTCGCCCGGCGCCAAAGTCACCGAAGCTTCGTTCGGCGTTGCGTTGGTGATGTCCGGATTGCCGAGATTGGGGTCGGTTGAGGTATACAACTTCGGATTTACGATGTTCGCCACCGTGACCCAATGCGTTTGCGTCGTGAGCTGGCAACTAATCGCCGTCGGCGTCTGGTAAAGCTTGTTGACGATCAGTTGAAATACGATGCCCCCCGGCGGCGTCTGATTTGTCGCAGTTTTGACTGTGTAGGTCGCCGTCGTATTCCCGGTGTTGGTCATCGGGTAAATCACATCCTGAATCGCCCCGTTGGTGACGTCCGGATTGGTGACATCGGGGTTGGTAATATCCGGGTTTGTGACGTCCGGGTTCGGAATGCTGGTGTTTGTAACGTCAGGATTCGTCGCGCTGACATTGGTGACGTCCGGATTAGTGACGTCGGGATTGGTGATGTCCGGGTTTGTGATATCCGGATTGGTGACGTCGGGATTGGTGACGTCCGGGTTTGTAATGTCCGGGTTTGTGACTTCGGCGTTGGTCACGTCGGGATTCGAGACACCTGAAACTGTCGCACCCGGGTCGGTGATGGTCGGGTTGGTTGCGTCCGGATTGAGCACAGCGGATGCACTGAGCCCGTTCGCGACCACCGATCCGCCGATGGCGCTAATCTGAGCAACGTTCACAGTTACCGTGGCATGCGGGTTGCTCGACGTCACGAAGACACTGCGCGAAACCGATGAAAACGCCGGGATCGTCAGGTCCAGGGTCGTCAACTGCGAAAATTGTAAAAACGAAGCGGCGCCACCCGTCGGCTGATTTGCGATCGTGAAGCGGACAAAGATCTGCTGATTCGTCACGTTCTGCGCTTCGACCGCGAAGGCCCGCTGGAACGGAACTGTCTCAGTGACGCCGGAAGAGTTGGTGAAGGTGGTCGTTCCGAGCGGTTTCGCGTTTCCCGGAGCACCGACAATAAGCCCGCCCGTTATTTGCGCCGTATAAATGTTCTGATTGCGCATTCCTTCCTGCCCCGTTTTGCAACTAACGGTCTTGCCTGGCTGGAAAATGCTAGGTGTGTTCAGGGGTACCGCCGGTGTGTAATTCGCCCAATTGCCGTCCGCGGGTGGCACAACGTCGCGATTGTCCGTCCACGTCGCATGGAACAGTGGATTCACGCTGGGCGTAAAGTTGTACGCCCACGAACTTCCGTTCGGCACAAAAAGTGGAGAGGGAACGACCTCAATGTAATCGCCAAGGAACGGTTCCGTTCCTTCCCCGAATAGCGGCAAGTTCGGCACGTTGAACTTAAACTGTTCGATGTCCGGCATGCCTGGGTTGACGCAGCACCCGTACGCATACTGCGAAACCGACACCGACGGCCCGAGCGTAACGGTGGGGAAAATTCCAAGCTCCAATACTCGCAAATCAATCGTATGGCGGCGCAACGTCAGGCCGGCATCGTCAATATAATTCGTGAATACCAGTCCGGTCTCCGCCGGCGTTAGCGCCAGTTCGCCTTCCGCTTCCAGTGTTTCGCCGTAACCCGTGGGACTCGTCGCACTCGGCGTGTAGAAGCCTGCGTAGTGATCCAAACGAAGATCGTAGTAAAGAAGCGTGAGTCTTCCGTTGGCAAACGTGATCGCCGGCATGATTTGGTGCCCGCGTCCGGACGGGTTGCTCTGCGCATTCTGTGACGGGTTGTCCACCATAATCGCCGGCGTCCAGTGCGTGCCATCGATCGAGCCCGCTGCAACGACTCGTGCGTCGCCGCTGGCAGTTAGCCCGCGCGCCGAAAACGCTACGTACACAAATCCGAAAAAGTCCGTCGTGATCGATGGATATGCGTTGGTGCGGAATGACGTGGGCGAGGTCCCCTGGTCGAACGGCTGAAACGTCGAAATCCGCACCGGTGCGCTGAAGCTCTTCCCCGCGTTGGTTGACTGCGCCACCATGATGGCGTCCGGGACTCCCGTCGACGAAAACTGACGCCACGCGACATACACATTCCCATTGAGCGGGTTGACTGCGATGGCGCTTCCCTGGCTCGTTGTGGTTCCCGTGTTGATCTGGACCGGCGTGCTCCAGGTCACGCCGCAATTCGTCGAGCGCGTGAACATCATGTGCGTCGGCGTGGAATTAGCTTTCGTCGCGGCGAGAAAATCCGTGTACGCGATGTAAACATTCCCGGCTGCAAACGATTGAGGCACCGCAAGCGTGCCGCCGCCAGGCCCAGTTCCCGGTTCGTTCGCCGTGAACGAACACGTGGACGCGCCCGCGCGCGGAATATCCACCGCCATCGCCGGCTTGTCCAGAAACTGCGAGCTGTTGCCCGTCGCCACAATGTGCGTATCAATGTAGGTGATTGGATCAGTGTTCTCGTTGTTATTCAGGTCGTTGTAGCGCGCCACGAAAATGGAACTCATGGAACTTGCCGTGGTCGGACTCGTTGCGCGGTCAAACGCCAGACCCGCGTAGTAAAACATTCCATTCGTCCCCGCTCGCACCACCGGGTCCGAGGCCGCCTGATATTTCCCACCTAACGCTCCGTTGTCTTTACACTGTGGGACAGTCTGCTGCACGCAGCCCGGAAGCAGCGTGCTCTGCCACGTCAATCCGCCGTCGAACGACTTGAATAATCCGAGCCAGGAATCGCCGGTTTCCGCGCCACCACTCAGTGCCAGTTCAAGATCAACCGTTCGATAGTCGTTCGCGCCCGCCAGAATATGCATGGGATTGCGCGTCGAAACCGCCATGGATGGCTCGTTCTGCCGCTGCAGAAAGGGATCGCCCGTCGGCCACGTCGTCCCCGACACCATGTTGACGTTTGTTCCCGCCACTTGTGCCGTCGCCGTTGGCGACAGCCAAAGCGCTCCAATCAACGCCAGGACAAGGATGGAACACAGTGTTCGCGCACACATTTTCACGGTGGAACTCCTAACAGGACTTAGTCGCTCAACACTGCAGGCGGCTAGCCATCTTCACAGGAGCGAGCATCTGTGAACACGACGAATCGATTACCTGTGGAAGTCAATAGTGGAGGGGACTTGCCACGTCTCGAGCAACCGATGCGGAAGTTTCTTGCGAAAGCGCCGGAATGTCAAGCTTCAGTTTTCTGGAGGCCCTGCTTAACCACGGCGTCCCGGGCGCCCAGGCTCCTTGCCCCTAACATAAGTTACTTGAAGGATTTTATATCCAGAACACGTTGATAAATTTGAGTTTGGGCAACCTAGTGATGGGCTAGCCGCCGCTGCGCATCCGCTACCAGTGCATCCCCCGCACCTTTTTCTTTGATGGACAAAAACGTCTGGTAAGACTCGGCCGCTCCCGGGCTGTTCAATCCCTCGCGCGCTCGCCCTTGGTAGTAATAAACTGCCGGCAACAAATGATAACTCGGCACATCGTCGAGAAACACAGACGTCGCTTCGCCCCTTCGCTTTAGGCACACGTCGAACTCGGAGGATGCTTCCGTGAACGCCCCGGCATCAAGATACGCCCGCCCCATATCAAAATGTCCCAGCCAGCTATCGGCAAGTTTTTGTGCCTCCCCGAACGAATTCAGCGCGTCATGCGCATTACCCTTCTTGAGCAACGCTTCGCCCGAAATTAATTTCGCATAAATCTGTGGCTCGGTTTCCAGGCGCTGCGAAAGCGGCGCCACCAGCGCCAGCGCTTTCGTTTCCTGACCTGCTGCAACATAAACCTGCGCCGCGCGATATAAAACTCCTGCTTCGGTGCTGCTCGACGATGCTTTGCCTGCCGACGCTACCGCCTCTTTCATCTTCCCCAACTCCATTTGCGTCTGCGCTTGTGTAGCCGTTCGGTCCGCCAGCGATTCCGCGTCCTTCGCCGCAACGTCCCCCGCGATGGCTTTTTCTAGAATGCTTTCCGCATCCGCCAGCCTGCCCTCATATAGCGCCAGGTCCGCCAGTCCGGTGGCCGCAATGGAAGCGCCGTACGTGCTCACCCCTTGGAGCTTCACGTATTCCTGGCGCGCCTCTTCGTTATGCCCCAGTCCCATCTCTGCCAGCGCCGCCGTCCGCAGCACATGCTCAAACTTGGGATTCTCGCCGAGGATCGCCTGTGCTTCCTTTGCTGAGGTGTCAAAGTCTCCAGCATAGAGAGCGTACATGGCGAAGTTGTTCCGTTGCAGAACACTGCGCGGCGTGATCTCCAACGCCCGCTTCTGCTCCTCGAGCGCTTTGCTCATGTTCCGGTTGTAAAAATAAGCAAGCGCCAGATTCGCGTGCCCAGCAGTATCGGCGGGATACTGGCTCACCAGGGCAGTCAACTCCTCGATTGCCTTTTGCTGCTTTCGCATGATCAGGTAGTAGCCGCTCCGCGTGCGGTACTTCTCGCGGTCCGTCATGCGATCGATATGCGCCAGCGCCAATCCATAATACTTTTCCGCCTCCTGCCGCTTCCCATGGTTCGCCATCATCGCGGCAATGCCCGCATACGCGCGCCCAAGATTGGGATCGAGTTGCACGGCTTGCTGGTATGCGTTTATGGCCTCCTGCCACTTTCCGGCCTGCTGAAAATCCTGCCCCACCGCGTACTCATGCGCCGCCTCAAGCGATCCTGCCGTAAACGTCTCCGCCGCGGCTTGTTGCGCCGACTCCGGCGTCGTATCTCCCAGCCCCTTGCGCAGGCTTTCCGCGAGTTTCCCAGCGGTCGCCAGAACATCCTGCTTGCTGGCAGCATCTCCTTGTTCCTTCAGGATGGATTTGCCCGTCACAGGATCCAGCGTCGTCACGAAAACCTTGTACCCGCTCCCTTCCTGCGAAATCGATCCCGTCACTACCTCATTCACCCCTTCGCGCACCGCCACCAGTTGCGCCAGTGCCGCGTCCATGTGCGTCGCCCCCGGCTGCATCTTCGCCGCTACCTTCTTCGCCTGCCCCCGATTAAACGACGAAATAAACGGCGCGCCTTCCAGCGCGATTCCCAGCATCGGCTCCAGCGTTCCGTCAAACACCGCGTCTCCCGTCTTGTTGTCAAAATCCGCGATCAGCAAGCTGACTGGTGGATGTGCCGCGACAGGCTGCGGACTAAACTTTGTCCGCAAGAAGAATCCCGCCACCAGCACGACAACGATAACTCCTGCGCCCGCCCATTTTGCATACGCTGGCAATCCTCCCTGTCGCCGGATGTCCACGCGAGTTCCAGCGGCTGGCCCTTGCCATGCTTCAATCTGGTGAAGCAGTTCTGCCGCGCTGGCAAACCTCTTCCCCGGATCGATCTCCAGGCATTTCCGCACAATCTCGCAAAGCGGCTGCGGAATCGTCCTGTCCAGTTCGCCCAGTGGCCGCGCCGGTTCGCTCGTTCGCTTCCACAGCTTTCCCATCGTGGTGTCGGCTTCGAACGGCGCCTTGCCACTCAGCAGTTCGTAAAAAATAATTCCAACGGTGAAAAGATCCGATCGCGCATCGAGAGGAATTCCTTTGGCCTGCTCCGGCGACATGTAGTCCGGAGTTCCGATCAACGCTCCCGTTTGCGTCATCCCCGGCGTCATCACCGAACGCGCAATCCCGAAGTCCATCACATACGCCCGCCCCGTCTTGTCCAACATGATGTTCTGCGGCTTCAGGTCCCGATGAACTACGCCTTCCGCGTGCGCCGCCTCCAGCGCTCGGCACACTTGCGAAATAATGTTGGCCGCTTCCTTCGGCTCCAATTTCTTTTTCCGGCGAAGAAGGCTCTGCAAATCCTCGCCTTCGATGTACTCCATGGTGATGAACTTGATCCCATCCGCCTGGCCCAAATCAAAAATGCGGATTACGTTCTTGTGCGTGATCTGCCGCGCGAGGATCAATTCTTGCTTGAATCGTTTCAGGATTTCAGGATTCGCCGCCATGTCCGCGCGAATGATCTTCAGCGCAACCTGGCGCTCCAGTTCGCCGTCGTGCGCTTGGTACACCGCCCCCATCCCACCCTGCCCGAGCAAACGCAAGATTTCGTAGCGCCCGCCTAGCACCGTCCCGGCACTCAACTGTTCAATCTTGGTTGGAGAAACAACCACGTCCCCGGCGGGCACCGACCAGCCCGCTACCCCGGTCGCCAGCGTCAGGTCACTCAGCGGAAGGGGCGTCGCGCACTTCACGCACGCAACCGATGTCGCCGTATTTTCGTAGCTGCACTGTGGACAAACCATGGATGTCACGCCCTGGGCGCGTGAACCCGTTCATTATGTAGCCTTTACCGGGAAAATCAAGCATGCCGGCTCTCAGGTGTTCCGCCAGTCTCCTGTACTACAAGGGCATCTTTGCAATTGAAATGGGGGCACCAACTGAGAAAAATTTTCCCATTGCCATACTCTTGCCAACCTCCCGCCTCCCATGTATCCTTATTAATATGTTCGCTGACCACCGGAAGAACTCTCAGCTCTGTATCTGTTGTCTCTGCTGTATGTGTGTGTCTTCTGGCGCGGGGAGGCTGAGCATCTAGAGTTTCAATCTTAGCCTCAAGAGTTTTCAGCCCACCGCCAGAAATCAACTGGCAGGTGGGTTTTTTGTTTTTGAAGCAAACAAGTTTCGAAGCCAAGCAAAAAAGGAGAAAGCCATGTCCGAGTACAAACACCCAGAAGTTCTGGTTTCAACCGAGTGGGCCGCTCACAATCTGAATTCGCCCAGTCTCCGCTTTGTCGAAGTCGACGTGGACACCACCGCCTACGATCAGGGCCACATCCCTGGCGCCGTCGCCTGGAACTGGCAGACTCAGCTTCAGGACAACATTCGCCGCGACCTGATTGATAAGTCCACGCTCGAAAAGCTTCTCAGTGCTTCCGGCATTTCCAATGACACCGGCATCCTTCTCTACGGCGACAACAACAACTGGTTCGCCGCCTACGCTCTCTGGCAACTAAAGCTCTACGGCCACAAAGACGTTCGTCTCATCAACGGCGGCCGCAAAAAGTGGCTCGAAGAGAAGCGCGCAATCACCAACGATCCCGCCAACGTCACTCCAACTTCTTATCACGTCTCCGGCACCGATGACTCTCTCCGCGCTCGCAAAGAAGAAGTCTTCGCCATTGTTGACGGCCGCAAGCCCGGCCAGCTCGTTGACGTCCGCTCCCTGGACGAATTCACCGGCAAGATCATCGCCCCTCCAGGCATGAGCGAAACCGCGCAGCGCGCCGGCCACATTCCGCAAGCCGCCAATATTCCCTGGGCGCAAGCTTCCAATGAAGACGGCACCTTCAAGTCCTACGACGACCTCAAAAAGCTCTACGAGTCCAAGGGCATTACCGGCGAGGACGAAGTCATCGCCTACTGCCGCATCGGCGAGCGCAGCTCGCACACCTGGTTCGTCCTGAAGTATCTTCTCGGCTTCAATCAGGTCCGCAACTACGACGGCTCCTGGACCGAGTGGGGCAACCTCATCGGCGCCCCCATCGTCAACGAAACCCGCGCCGCCCAGCCCGAACTGGCCGTCGCCGCCCGTTAGACCTGCAGTTGTAGTGGCGGGTCTTTAGACCCGTCAGCTGTTCCGATTGTCTTAAGTTTGCAGTCGCAGTGCAGAGCAGAAAACCGGACGGGAGAAGCTTCACTCTCTCCGAGCTCCACCCGTCCAGTTTTCATTGTCACCGAGGGCGCGGTCGCCAAGTGGTAAGGCAATGGTCTGCAAAACCATCATTCGTCGGTTCGAATCCGACGCGCGCCTCCAATTTTCGCGTTATACTCTCGCCGGGGTTTCTCATAGGGTTCCGCAAAGGAAATTAGTAGTTTGACCGATTGGCGACCTGACCCTGTTTGTCGGTATTCTTGATATGTGGAGGGAACCTTGCCTGCACTGCGAATACCACGGGAACAGCAACCGGGTTTGACTAAGCTCCTATCTCTTTCAGAGGCACAAGCTGCCGAGTTCCTCGCTGGGTTGAAGTCAGCTACGAGTAAACCGTTATCTGACATGGGAATTTCGAAGTCTGATCTTCCTAGCATTTCAGGAATACCCAGTGAAGATGTTGAGAGAATATTGGAAACGATTAGCGATCTTTATCGCGTGCGAACAAGGGCAGAGGTCTCAACAGAAGAATTTGTGAATGACTTGATTGAATCCGTAGAAGCGGAAGGAATCAAGGATTTCAGACTTCGTGCGGAGACTGTTCCCGCAATCAAGGAACGGTTAAAAGGGTTTTTAGATATACAGACTTTAAGCCTCTGGGCAAAAGCAATAGACCTGCGCTATGAATATGAACGCACAATTCACGATCTACGGATACTGACCGACGCGAGACCGGTGTTCGGGCAGAACATCTCCGAACGACCGAGCGCAGCCGTCGTAACCCACACGCTGAGGGTTGCGTACCATTGTATGAGAGGGATAGAAGAAATTTACTTTTCTCTTGATGAAGATGACTTGGACTATTTGAAAGAAGTCATCGCACGCGCAGAAACAAAAGCGAAGAGTTTGAGGGAAGCTTTAGCAAGCGGCCATATCAACGTGATAAATCCGAGTTGAAATAAAGGGAGACATCTTTGGAAGTAATCGAACAAGAATCGGAGAGGCTGCTGAACTGGTACCCGCCTCGTAGGGAGAAAGAGAATCCGTCTAAACGAGCTTTCGAACATAGGGAGAGTCCTTCCAAATGGGTCATATTTGAAGCAAAGAGGACATCCAAGGTGGGGTTTTTTCGAGCGAGTCGAGAAAACCGGGAATGTTGCATTGTGTATCGACGCGAGTGCGATTCGCCCAAGGCTTTCGACGTGCGCTTCGCTCGATATCGCATCAAATCAGGTGGCCTTGTTGAGAGACGCTTTCGAACTCTTGCAGACGAATGGAAACGAGAAACGAAATTTGTTTCCGCGCCTAATCAGATGTTTCTAGTTCCGAGCTATCAGCGGATCATCGGGTTGGGTCCTGCCGCAATCCCGCTGATACTTCGTGAGCTTCAGCAGGAGCCGAATCATTGGTTTTGGGCTTTGACCGCTCTGACTGGAGACAATCCTGTCCGGCCTGAAGACTTGGGAAATGTGCGTGCGATGAGGCGAGCTTGGACCGAGTGGGGACGTGAGCGCGGGTATCTGTGAAATGATCCAACTCCCCGAGTTGGAGGCACAATTCCCTGGCTTGCGTGGAACAAACTACGATGTGGTCAGTCCCCAAACACCGAACTACAACTGCATAGCCTGGGCCGCTTTCGATGACCATTGTTGGTGGTGGCCGGATGCGTTCGGCTTGTACTTTTGGCCTCAAGGAATCCAACGGGCCAGCACGGTCGATGCGTTTGCTACCGCGTTCGTCGGATTGGGCTATGAATTATGCGCGAACGCCGATCACGAGGACGGGTTTGAGAAAGTCGCAATCTTTGTAAGCGCTGATGGTTCGGTTAGTCACATGGCTCGTGAACGACCAGACGGAACATGGACAAGTAAGCTTGGGAATTCTTATGACATTATCCACATAGCGCTGACGGATATTCAGGGTCAAGAATACGGTGTTTTTCACTGCGCTTTGCGAAAGCAATTGTCCTCTCCAGCCGTCATCTAATCCGTCCGTTAATTCAAACCCCGCTTAAAGCGCCGCACTCCGCAGCGCTGCACTCACACAGATATTCCTCGTGCTTTTCAGAAGATTTCAGGAAAGCGTAGTGCTACGCTCTTTGCGCAAGAAGGAGGAGGTCACATGGCGGACATCCAGCGAATTAGCGTGCAACAAGCGCACGCAAAGACAAAGGCAAACCAAGCCCTGCTAGTTTGCGCCTACGAGGACGAGGCCAAATGCCAGAGGCTAAATCTGGAAGGGTCCATATCCCTCACCAACTTGCAGTCCCGGGCGGCGTCGCTGCCGAAGACACAGGAAATCATTTTCTATTGAGCTTGACCCGGCGAAGCCAGCGCTGTCGGTCAGGCAGCGAAATATCAGGAGCAGGGCTTTACCAACGTCAAGGTGCTAGATGGTGGTGTCGGAGCGTGGAAGGCTGCGGGATACTCGATGAATTGAATGACCGTCTATTGAGCATCAACGACGTAACAGTCAAGACGGTTGGTTCTTAGTGAGTTCCAGTCCCGCTGCGGCCTCCCACCTCGTTTGACATTTCACTTTTTAGTTTGTGTTGCCGCTTTGGCCTGATTGCATCTGTCTACAATCGCCTTGAGTCGTCCTTGCCACTCGAACATGAATGGAAACCGATTTTGCTCCATCATGACTTTTGCCTGCCACGATCTTAGATGAGCCAAAAAGCAGCCTTGGAACAGCAGGCGCTCTTGAACAGCCTTTCCTTTGAAAATCAAGTCCATCGCTTTCTTCTCAACCGCGAACTCTTGGGGGAAATCATCGCTTCGATTGAAGGCATCATAGAAACGTTCTGCCATCGGAAGAATAGGGTCCAAACGACGCGTCCAAAAGTCGGGGAGATAGGCGAAATAGATGTTCCCTAGACTCTCTTGAAGTTTCTTCACCTGAGGAATGTTTACGCCTTCAAAAATGTAGGAGTTGAATTCCAGAATGAATTCAAGCTGAGAAGCTGCGGATAGAAATTTGTCCTCGCTCCCGAAGAATTGTCCCCATGCGCTGTGAACATGCGCGTCCCAGAACGATTGATTTCGTCCGCCTTGACGCATATCTGGCAATCCGCTGACGCCAGAAAACGGCCAGAACAGTAAAGGAACGAATACGTTTGACAAGCCATCCGGCGTTACAAAACGGGCATAATGCGGGAGGATTTCCTTTAGGAAGTGAAACCTCTCGCGCATAACTGCATACGTGGCTAGGGTTCTAAGCGCAACATAAACGTCGTAGGCCGGGCGTGCGAACGACGGAGTACCAGCTTTTGCGGCGATGAGGCTTGCAGTCTGCCGGTCCACATCTCGGCACACTTCAAATGCCTCTTTCAACTCCTTCACTACTAATCCAAACCATTCTGATGAAGCATCGTACTTAATGATCTGTAAAGCCAAATCAGCCACTGAGTCCAGCGCTGGAACAAACTCATCCTGATAAATCTCGGCTCGCTTTGTGTTCCAAGCCTCGATGTCCAGCGCGCCCAAAGGCTCAAGAGAATTCCATTTCTCAATCAAGCGTTCCCGAGTCATCTCAACGAACATCTTGAAATTCGTGGAGTTCCCACTGGAAATAGTTGCTTCCACAAATTTGGTGAAGCGGCCTTTGTCTCCAACGATCAGGTCTGAACTCGGCATGGACACTGTGGTAGTCGGCAGCACCAGTGCGGAGCCGAATTGTTCCCGAAAGTGTTCAAATCTCCTTCGCGCTCGGGTTTCGGCCTCTTCGTCCACACGTCGTTTGATGTATGTCTCGTACATTTGATCGAGATCGGTGCGTGTTGCAAATTGAAGACTCGTGTCCTTCTTAATCCAGATATTTCCCGCGTTAAAGTGAACTCGCTTGTCCGATTTTCCGTCTGATATCGCGATGATGGGCCGAGGTTGATCGGGTCCAACGACGATAAGCACGTAGGATTCACCGCCGTCAGCCCGGATGTTGTTAAAAACTTCTAGCTGAGGTGGAGGGTCGAGGTACTTCGCGATGATCTGCGACAATGTCGCCGGGTCGAATTCATTGACGTTCGCGACGCTATAAAACTTGCACTCTTTTTGATCGGCTCCGATGACAATAAAGCGCTCCTCCGCGATGTGGGCGTTGGCGAGACCCTGAATCAACTTAACGAAATCCAGTCGGTCGGCGAGGTTGTCCTTAGAAATAGTGACAGCACGTTTCAACTCATAGCTGGGATGCTCGATGCCTCGCTCAACCACCTGCTGCACGGCAACACGATAACGGTCGAATCGTTCCGCTAACGCAATCGACGATCTATTTTCCTGTCCTGACTCTGCCATTTCTTACAAACCCATCCTATGAAAGATGACGGAACGTCATGCTCGCCTTCCAGATGATTCCTTCTCAATCCGCTCAACGATTCGTCTCGCGTCCGCAACAGCGTCGGCAATCGCCGCAACATACGCAGGCGAGTTCCGTGGAACGGTCGCCAGCTTCCTCGCGGCTAAGATCGACGCGCATAATCGCGATGGTCGCGGATTTGCGAGGTAGGTTTGTCCACGCCACGACGATAACATAATTCTCATCAAGGGCGAAGACAAGGCGAAATACGAATTCGGTGCTATACTGGCCGAAACGGGGGACTCAGATGCCAACGTTCCACGAAGTCTACCAACATGCACTCGATCTGTGGAAGCAAATCCACCCAATATCGATTGGTATTGGCGCTGTAATCTCCGCGCTGACAGCACTCTTCATCAGATATCAAGACGTGAAGAAATGGTGGATTGAAAGGCACGATGGGAAAGTGCTTCATCCTTTGTCGGAAGCTCGGAGAACGGCTCAAGTAAAAATGGCACCGGGACAAAACGTGGCCTTCCATCCGTTTCCCTTTCAAGAGATCGTGCGGGAAACCAAAAGGAGCGAAAGGTCTGTCCGTGCCTCGTTGAGAAGATTGGAAAATCGTGGCTTGGTTCACGAGGTGCGAGACGGCTGGCACCTCGGTCCACGACCGGACGCCCTGACCTTTGCGAACATTGAGCGGCGAGCGCCGATGGCCTCTCGGTGGGGCGGCAATAGATTTAACCGATTCGCTTGAAAGGTGGAGGTACGACATGGACCCGAACGAAATCATCCAAACTCGTCTGTTGGGCATTGACGGTGAGTTTCCGACGATTGAGGAGATGAAAATTCAGTTTCCTGAATTTCCGCTTTGGTGGTTGGACAAAGCAAAGAGGAACATGGAAGGACTCCGAGAGATCGCTTCGCATCTCCGCGGCAAGACCGAAACGTTGCGGATGTCGCGTGGGATTCGAGGTGAAGCGACCGAAATAGAGAAGCAGATAATCTTTGAGATGTCGGAACTGAAACAAGCCACTCTGCACATGACAGACGCGCTGGAATCTCTCATCCAAATAACCGTGAAGGAATACGAAAGCAGACCTTCACAACGAATCAAGCGGGCGTTCGCCACAGGTTGGCGGAAAACAAAGAGCTACGGGAATCTGCTTTGGAACAACCCGATGTTCAAGGTCTGTGGCGGCTTGAGTACGATTGCCTTCATCTGCACGATGATTGTGTGGACCGCTCGTCATTTTGGCTGGCTGCACTAGGCCGCGCCGGAAGCGATAACAAGACAGTTCGAAATGACGAGTCTTGCCAACGTCCTCGGCGACCCCAAGGTCTGGATACCAGCGTTGGCTTTGCTCGTATCCTTGATCTCCGTGTTCCTCTCTTGGCGATCTGGCAAAATTGCGCGTCGTGCGTTAGCCATCAGTGAGGGCCAAGAAAAACGTCGTCAGCCTCAGTTGGGCATTTACCTAGCCAACGGATATAGGCAACTGACCTCCAATGGACAACTCTTCGGCTTCCTAGTGTCGATAACTAATCCAACCGACATCAACAATTCCATTGCCCGTGCGGAACTCCAAATCACTTATTTGTTGGAGAAGGACGTGGAAACAATTTGCCGACTTCAACACAATCCTGCTGTTGGCGAAAGCGTTTCGCACAACGCGCTCCAAGCGGCTGCGATTTTATCATTGCCAGTGCGTATTGATGCGCACCAAACCGTATCGGGATGGTTTCTATTTGCTTTGGATAATCAGGTGATCGGCAAAGGAAGCGTTGATAGTCACAGACTTATTTTGGAAGATACACACCGCGTTTCAACGAGCAGCGACCCCATACCAGTGAGGCAATGGCTGAATGAGGGAAAAATGGAAAGAGATACGACTTCGCCATCCTCGTGAGGCAAAGCCCGTTAAGATTGTGGCTGATGCCGCTATCAGTACTGTCGGCTTACACGGCGGACGATTGCTTCCTGTACTTCTGCTCGACACTTCTGACCGACCAGATGTTGCGGAGCTAATTCGAGTTCACGAATCACTCGGCCCCGGAGACGTGAAAGCGCAATGGGGTCGTCTCAAGGACCACGAAAACACTGTCGCATTGTTCCTTAATTTCGTTCGGCCAGTAGAAGTGTTCATGGTGCTGGAATTTGATATCGCCCGACAAGGTATTCTCGTGGAGCAGGCTCTTACAGGCAAAGGCATTTACATCACGCAAGCGGAGGATGCGGAAGATCGCCTGACGAAGAATTTTAATCGTACTAAAGTGATTGTTGAAATAGGTGACACGGGGTTCCGAGAAACTTGGGACGACCTGTTTTACAAACACGTTGTCAAAGATTTTCGCAATAAAGGTCTAAACCGTTCCGATTCTCGTCGTGCAGCGCGTATGGCAATTGAAGAATTCAGGAAATTTGGCAGCATGAAGTTGCGCGATAAGTTGCCAAAGGATAGCGGCGGGAACAGCTAGATGGACCTACTTCGACCTACGTTCAAGAAGTGCATCTTCGTGGCGGCGGCAGTCATCACCGTCACGTTCCTCTGTATCGTTGTCTCCGTCATGACAGTGCGAGAGTGGCGAACGGCTGCGGCTCATTTCATCCACCGTACTTGGACCGCCGAAATCGAGGAAAACAGTACGTCGAATGTTGGGTTGTTTTTGGGTTCCATCGCGGTCCCGATAGTGGCTGCCCTGTTAGGCGTTGCCAACTTTCGCTGGCGGAAAAAACAATCATGGAAGGATACGTTTCAAAATTCGATCGAACCTACGGTCTTGATTCTCATCGCTGTGATAATCGTTTATTTCGGAGCGTTTCCATACCTCTTGGTGCGGGGCGCATATAACGAGCACAAGGTTCTGGTAAACAGGAACGTAGATTTAACAATGCAGTTAGACAAAGCGAACAGGGAAATCGAAGACCGAAAGCAGCACATCTATTTCCGCGACCCGGCGATGGGGAACCTCAGGGCAATGCTCATGGATTTTGCTATGTATCGCAACGCTCAAAAGGGCAGACCATGTGTAATGTGGTTCACAGCGCCTAAGAACTCTCACTCAAACATCTCAGGTGAAGTGATGGAGTTTTCTAACGTCGTTTCCGGTTGCTTTTCGTTTGGCGCTCCGTCCATTAATCCAGACAATGAAAAAGACGCACTAGATGGAATGGTGCCCGACGCCGTGGTGTTTCACATGGACAGAAATGACAAAGCGGCTTTCTCCCTGTCAGGCCAACTTGCGAGTCTGCTTCCAATTCAGATTAGCTACGTGCCGCTTCCGAAAAGGCCGGAGCCTCGGTACTCTTTAGGCCCGAACGCCAAGGGCGACGAAACCGTCATTTGGCTCCAATTCGGAACGGATGTGAAGTGGAACAGCGAAAGATGGACAGCCAGATGAGGGACTTTCAGGGGCAAAACACCGTGAGCATATTGTTTCGCATCCGGCACACGTTGAACGATCAAAACCTGCTACTAAATGTCGGGCCAATGATTCCGGCTTCGTGGGGCGCTACGCCCCACGACGCGCCTGCGCCGAAGAACCGGAATATTCAGGGAAACATGTTGTTCGACACTGGTGCCACGGGAATCGGCATCGACGAATCTGTGGCTGGGCGGCTCGGACTGCAACCTCTCCCCCAAAGAGAGGCCGTGCACGGGCTTGGAGGGAAGCATTCGCTAAACGTGTACAATGCAACTCTATTTCTTCCTGTCGAACCTGTTCGAGCGATTGGCAATCTACAGCCCGGTGCGAACGCTTTGATTGGCTTCCCACTTCCGGTGCATGGAATTGTGGGGCTTCAAGCGAATCATGAAGCGCACAATCTGAGAGCACCGAACGGTTTGCCCGTCATCGGCATTTTGGGACGCCTATTTTTGCAGTTCACAAGATTTACTTACGACGGACTGTCGGGCAACTTAGTCATCGAAGTAGACGAAAGCATCCGGCACCCACGAAAAGGGTGATGTATGCCCGAACGCATTTATTTAGATACTGTTGCCTTTCGTCAGTTTGGCAGAGCGTTCGAAACGAAAGCGCTGCCGTCTGATCTGAGAGACAGATTTCTAATTTCGCCGCTCACAGTGTTTGAAGTTTTGTCCCAACTGACCACGGCAGAGGCAGATCAAGTTCTTCGACAGGTTCACGCGATACTGAATTGGACGAATCCCAAGCGTACGGGATTATTGCCTTGGCCGGACGATGCCCTGTTCTCCGTTTGGAATAAAAAACTCCCTCCTGTTGATAACTTCACCGCCCGTATGCAGAAGGCTTTTAACGTGTGTCTTGCCGCTGATTCACCACAAGAACTGCAAGAAGACGCCGGGAAGCTAAAAGATGTCATGGACAACATGAGAGCGAAAACAGCGGGCGATTTTGGAAGACTAATGGATGCAGCACGCCAAGAGGGATTTTCGGGCGAGAGTTTTTCCAAAGCATGGTTTCAAGGCATTGCCAATCGTGTCAAAACTGATTCGACATCTAAAGACATGAAGGAAATCGTTGCCGCTCTAACCGCTTACCACGAGTTTGAAGAGAGCAAGCTGCGTGTGGCCTTGCTAAGTAAGGATTACAAGCCAGAGAAACACCAGAACGATCTTCTCGATGCGGAACAATTGATCTATCTATCCGACCCCTCTCTATGCTTCCTGACCTGTGATAGTGGATTCAGAGAATTCGTGACAAAATCACCGCAAGCAAAACGCATCATCGTGGCCCCACCGCATGAATTAGATGACGCAGCAATGGTCGAGGTCCTTGTGCGCGGCATCGTGACCCGGCCCGAGAATGGCTGGCCTGACCCAACTTGGGGGAATTCGCTCAAGTGTGCTCCCGGCCCACTTTGGGCTGATAAGTTGATTTACTGGCCCTCATCGGGCGGCGACTACAAAATCGAGGACATTCCAGAAGGACGTTTTAGGCCGTGGTGCGACCAGAACCGACCCGAGTGGGACCTACTCTTTCAGGAATGGAAGGAACGCAAGCGTTTCTATCTATGGCTGTGCAAACGGCACGCTTTCGCACAGAGTTTTCTGTGGTAGCTACTGCTGCCCTATGCGAATGAGGGCCACTTTCATCGAGCCAATGGAATGCCTCGCGGTTTCCAAACTGCCCAAAGGCTCTGAATGGCTTTGGGAGATCAAGCTGGACGGCTACCGCGCCTAAGCTGTGAAGTCGGGCGGCAACTTGTTTTTGCTCTCGCGCCGACAGAAGTCGTTCAGCAAACAGTTCCCGCTGATACATGAAGCGCTGGCCGATCTGCCGGACAACACCGTTGTTGATGGCGAGATCGTCGCGCTGGACAAATCTGGTCTGCGAGCGGACAAAAGACCAAAAGATGTTGTCCGGGAGCAGTGAGTGCTTTGCAGGTCAAGGCCGCTCTGTCCTCACACGGCGCATCGTGAATCTAGCGTATGCCGTTTTATCGAGCGGCACACGGAGATGGATTTCGTCATCTTCGATGAGGTCGCCTTCGACAACTACGTCTTCAAAGCCAGCCCAATCTGGTGTGATCTCAAAGTGGGCCGCTGGGTGCATTTTCTCTTTTGGCGCGTCAATTTCGTAGCTCTTGATTGTACCTCGCACCCAACCAAGATAGAACTCTACAGAATCGCCCACCTTGAGTTGCTCGATAAACTGCTTTGTCACCCGGTCCATTTCGTTTGTCTCCCGCTCTCACTTTTTAGCGGAGGCCGAACTTGACGGTTTTACGAGAGGCTGGAGGTTGTAAGAAAGAGAGACCGCGAATCCCGTATTGTAATGCCAGCCGATAGGAGCCTTGCTTAATCCCGTAACCACGTCTCCAAGCGCGAAACCACCCGTGAGATTTTCGTGCTGACCAAAGTGAATTCCCGGAGCAATATAAAAGTCATGCCATGCCAGTGCGACTGGCGCAGCGAAGAATTCGACCTTGGCGGTGCTCAAATTCGGATTTACACCAACACCAAATTGGGCAGAGAGATTCAGTTTTCGAGTTCCTGCCAAATACAGATTCGCAAAACCAAATGGCACGACTTGCGCGCTTGAATCGCCAGATAAGCCAATGGAATTTTGAGTGGTGGCGACTCCACTCGAATTCACTCCCGTCTTCGTGGTCAAAATGGTGTATGACTTTACGCCTTCGGTGGATACGAGGATACCGGCAGAGACGGCTACTCGTGGCGGATTCTGGTATGTGATCGTGACGGTCTGAGTCAACTTATGCAAATTGGCATCGCCTCCACTCGCATCGCCTCCATCCGCATCGCCTTTACTGGCATCGCCCTTAATGGAAGCGATGCTGCAAACAACCGTTAGACTAAGCACTTTGTTCCGAAAGGCGGGCAACGCGAAGTGCGGTTGCTGGTAAGGACCCTCGGTGGGAGCTACCCCGAAAGCCCCAATTTTACCTGCCAGAGCTAGCAAGTCCGCTACCACGCTGTCGGGGACGGCACGGTTTAGAGTAGCTGTCGGAACGCACTTGTTCATCCAGTTCTCCGCCACAATCTGCACGATTTGGCCGTTGGGGACCGTTATTTGAAGGGGGTCGCCAACGCAATCGTATGGAAATTTTGACTTATCA
>Ga0210398_10002202_pt1 | contig 19215 bp, 11 predicted proteins | sample IncBWC4OmetaG_FD_161047 | JGI IMG/M metagenome (GOLD analysis project Ga0210398, IMG submission 161047) | Forest soil microbial communities from Barre Woods Harvard Forest LTER site, Petersham, Massachusetts, United States - Inc-BW-C-4-O | ecosystem: Environmental > Terrestrial > Soil >... | reverse complement strand
ACCGCGCGATGCGCGAGTCCGGATTCGACATCTCCTTCCGCTTCGGTCCTTACGGCGCCGCAACGCATCATTTCGCTCCGGTGTGCCTAAACAGCCTGCTCTACAAAACCGAGAAGGACCTGGAACAGATGAGCGCGGCGCTTGACCGAAAAGAAGAATCGGAAAAGTGGCGCGAACGTGCCGAGCAACGAAGGGCTGATGTTCAGAAATATCTATGGGACAGCGAACGAGGCCTCTTCTTCGACTATGATTTCGAGAAGCAGGCTCGCTCGACGTACGAGTATGTCACTACTTTTTATCCGCTGTGGGCCGGTATCGCGACGCCCGAACAGGCACGAAGCGTAATGCAGCACGTGGGCAGGTTCGAACGGGCTGGCGGCTTGGTGATGAGCCCGTACGAAACCGGCGGGCAGTGGGATTTCCCGTATGCCTGGGCGCCGAATCAATTGATGGCCATCGAAGGCATGCGCCGAAGCGGATTCAATGAGGATGCCGACCGCCTGTCCTACAAATTTCTTTCGATGGTCATGGAGAATTTCCGGCGCGACGGTACGATTCGCGAAAAATATGACGCGGTAAAACGCTCTTCGGAAACGCAGGTGACCGCCGGCTACCACATGAACATAGTCGGTTTTGGCTGGACCAACGGCGTCTTTTTGGCCCTGCTGCACGACCTGCCCACAAGCGAGGTCGCGCGGCTCGCCAAAGAGCAGGATCAAGCGCCCGGCTCGGCGCACTAGCGAATCGTTCTTGTTTCTGTCATTCGCTCGCCGAGCGGATTGATTCCAGCCGGGCTTCATCGGGAGCGGGCGTAGCTCCTGTCTGGCTCGCGACCCACGACCCCATGCGATTTGCCGCCTCGTTCATGGTTGCGAGAGAATCGCGCCGCAAATAGTGATACACGAGCGCCGCTGTGAACGCGTCGCCGGAGCCCACCGTGTCGGCCACTTGCACGCGAATGCCGGGATGCTCGTGTTTGGCATACTCGCCGACAAGCAAACTTCCTCGCGCGCCTCGTGTGATGCAGACCAGCTTGATGCGAAATGTGTCGAGGAGCCAGTGCGCCGCTGACTCCTCGTCGTGAAATGGAAATCCCAGCAGCTGCACGACTGTCGGCAATTCGTCGTTGTTTAACTTGATGATGTCGGTATGTTTCGCAGAATCGGCAAGAATCTGCGCGGAATAAAAGGACTGCCGGAGATTTACGTCGAAGACGCGCGTGGTTTCCAGTCGAATGGTCTTCAGGAAAGAGAAGATCGTCTGGCGGGACCGCGGCGATCGCTGCGCCAGAGAACCGAAACACACGGCGTCCGCTTTCTGCGCCAGCGCTCGCCACGCCGGCGTCCATTCGAAGGCATCCCACGCGACGGGCTCCGCGATTTGAAACGTCGCCTGACCCTTTGCATCCACCTCGACCTGCACAACTCCGGTGCGAAAAGTTGGATCGAGCTGAATGCAGGAAGTGCCGAGACGGAGGCGCTCCAATTGGCGTTTGGCTGCTTCCCCGAGATCATCGCTGCCGACTCGGCTGGCGACGATACCCTCATCGCCCAGCAGACTGGTCATGTATGCGAAATTCGCGGGCGCGCCGCCAAGCTGGCGCCCCTCCGGGAATATATCCCAGAGCAATTCGCCCAATCCGACTGTTGTGAACTTTTTCATGGACGACCCGCGTTTTCGCGGACAGGACGGCACCCTCGGCGGAGCGGCGCTCCATGGCGTCCTTATCCGTATCAGCCAACCCCAGGGACCCCCAGTGCTAGCGCCAGACCGAGCCCAATTTCCAGACCGTGAGCGAAAGCACTTTGCCCTTCCCGGCATCCGAATACAACTCAATTCCGTCGCTTCCGGGTGACGGATAGATGCGGTCCGTCAGGACCACCTGGCCATCGTTGACGAAAACCTCCAAGCTGGAGCGGTCCAGAAAGACATGGAGCTTTACTCGCGAGCTCTGCCGCAAAACCGCTTTGTGGCGACCAGAAAATTCCGGCGCAAAGGCAACTTGTCCAGACCGGGTCCGATCTAGGAACACTTCCCTGGTTGTTGAGCTGATTCCCAAAACGGTTTCTTCTGCCCCGCCTTTCAGCAGGCGGAATCCTATCTCTTTTGCGTCTCCGGGTGCGAGCTCTGCTTCCATTTCCAGCGTTTCTCCACGGAGACTTGCCATGCGCATCGCTTGATTCGCCATCAGAACGGAAACGCCTGAGAGTTCGAGCAGCATTCGTTGGCGCAGCCTTATCGTTTCGGCAATGGGCTCTTGCACCAGACGGATACCATCCGGAAATTGCCGAAGATTCAGCTCCCGCGGCAACGACTGAGCCCCGCGCCAAGCCGCAGTAGGCTCGCGGTTCGCGTATTGCCAATTGCTGATCCATCCCATCCATATTCTGCGGCGATCCTTCGGAGGAAGATCGGAGAATGAATTCGTCGCATAGAAATCCTTGCCGTAGTCGGCCCACAGTTCTCGCCCGGCCGGAGTTTCATCCACAAAATGCGTTCCGTCGAAGCTGCCTACAAAATATCGCGTGCCGGTGCCGCCTGCCGGAGCGCCGGGGTTGCGATTCACGACGAGCACCCACTTTTTGTTCTTGGGATTGCCGTCCACCGCCAATTGGAAAAGATCAGGGCACTCCCATTGCCCTTTCTCCTGGGCCGCTGCTTCAAAAGAACCGCGGAGAACCCAAGTCTTTAAATCCTGCGAGTCAAAGAACACGGCTTTTCTCTCATCCGCGAGGACCGCCACCATCACCCATTTCTTCCGGGCCTCATGCCAAAATACTTTGGGGTCACGAAAGTCGGGCTGTTTCAGGTCCGCAATCGGATTGCCTTCATAATTTATCCATGTGCGGCCCCGGTTGTTGCTAAAGGCGAGATGTTGTTTTTGTGAGTCGGTCGCTGCGGCGGTATAAATCGCAATCAAACAAGAAGGATCAGCCGCGCTCGAGCCCGCGCACAATCCGCTGGCATTGTGCCAGTCCACAATGGCGCTGCCGGAATAGATCATGTATTGACCCGGCACTTCGGGAATCGCCACAGGCAGATTTTTCCAATGCAGCATGTCCGTGCTGACCGCGTGGCCCCAGCTCATGTGGCCCCATTCCGTGCCCTGCGGATTGTACTGGTAGAACAGATGGTATTCGCCCTGGTAGTAGACCAGGCCATTCGGATCATTCATGAAATTTTTCGGCGGAGTGAAATGAAATTGCGGCCGCCACGGTTCGTTGTAAGTTTCTTGGGCAAGTAGCGCCGGGGCGATTACAAGGAAAAGCGGCGTGCAGAAAATCCCAAGCGCTCGATAAGCCGTTTTGGAAGTCGTCATGGGCCAGGGCATCCCCTTCAAGGCCTCGTATTTTTGTCTTGCTCCAATTGCCCTGCCACCTTTAGCTCTCGGTCCGCCTCTTCGTTCTTTCCGAGATCGCGATAGGCCTGCCCCAAAAGATGATGCGGAATGGGATTGTTGGGGTCCATAGCCAGTGCGCGCTGCAGGGCGCGCACGGCTAGTTCTGTCTCGCCTTTCTTCTCTAGAACTTTGCCGAGCAGGATGTACGGACCCGTCGAAGTGGAGTCCAGCCAAATAGAGCGCTGCAGAAGCCGTTCCGCTTCATCATATTTCTGCTCGCGGGAATAACCATCCGCAAGTTTGTAGTATGCGGAGGCGTTGCCCGGATTGATCTCCAGCTCTTTCCGGAACTCCGTGACGGCTTCCTCTATCTGAGAATGATAGAGGTGCACTTCGCCGAGAAGCTGGTGCGCCAAGGGCAGCTTTGGATCGAGTGCCACGGCTTTGTGCGCATACTCTTCGGCCACGGGCCCAAAGTCCTGCCGCAGCAGCATGCGGGCGGTGAACAAGTAACTAGCTGCCGAATCCGCAGGCACGTCAAACATTTTCGCAAACGCCTTGCGCGCGTTGGGATAATCCTTGGTCTGGATGTAGCAAATCCCGAGGATATACGCAGCATCGACATTCGCGCTGGCATACCACGTCTGGACCTTTTCGAGCTCTGGAATCGCCTCCGCAGGCCGCTGCGACAGGTAATACGACAAGCCCAGCAGTTGTTCCGCCTCAGAGTCCCCTGGATTCTCTCCGAGCGCTTTCTGCAAGAATGCGATCGCACTCGCATAATCGCCCATTTTGTAGTACGCAGCTCCCAGTTCGTGGGAAATGCCCTTCATGCCCGGATGTGCTGATTCGAACTGATGAAGGGCGCTGATGGCCTCGTTGTATTTGCCTTGCTGCGAAAGCCGTCTCACCTCATCGAACTCGGTTCCGGGCGGCTGCGATTGTGCGGAGCGAGGAGCGTCTACCGCCGAAGGAGACTGCGCCGCTTGTGGCGTTCGAGCGGCATGAGTTGGCCAGCACGCCATCAAACTCGCCGTAAGAGCAACGAAATACCAAGGAAACTTGGCCATGAGGTCTGTTCCAATACGACAAAATCAAATTAGAACATAAAAAACGGGGAGCCCGTGAGGGCTCCCCGTCGGTTTTGGGGTGTTTTTATCTGTCTTTATGTTAGAAAATGAATTTAACGCCGAACTGCAGTTGGCGCATGCCAATCGGAGCACCTGGGGCGGAATCCGCCTCGATGTCCGTGATTTGGCCCGCGCTGGGTGCGCCGAAGCAATCGATGCACTGGTTACCCGGCAAGGCCAGCACAGGATGGTTGAACAAGTTGTACGCGTCAAAGCGGAACTGCGCCTTGAAACGCTCCGTAATGTTGAAGTTCTTCGTCAGCGCCATGTCATCGTAGAAGGCATGCGGGCCTCGATAAGAGTCGAATCCGAGATTCCCGATCTGGCCGCAGCCTGGCAAAGCGAACGGGCCGGATGTTGGCCGGGCTAGTGCGCAGGAATTCTGCCCAACAAGAGCGGGGTTAAGGGCATAGCTAAGCGGCGCTACGGGGCTGAAGTAATACAACCCGCATGGCCCGTTTGAGCCGCAACCCGAAGTGACTTCATGAGGGCTAACGCTTAGTTGTTGTCCGTTCAGGACGTTTGGACGACACGGTCCAGCGTCCGCGAATTCGCCGCACTCCGAAATGCTTGGCGTAAAGGGAAGCCCGGTGCCGTAGGTTGTAGTGTTGGAGACCTGCCAACCGCCCACGACCAAATCCATAACGCGGCCTGAGTCACTTAGGAACCGCTTACCTCTGCCGACCGGCAACTCATAAATCGCATTGACGACCGCAACTTGGTTGCGATTGAAGGGGTTCGGACCGTAGGCAACGGCCGGATCCACGGAGTAATACGTCGAGTCATAGGCCATGGCGTGAGAGAAGGTGTAGTGCGCTAGGAACTGCAAGCCCCAGCTAACGCGTTTCTCGAGCTTGATCTGCAAAGCTTCGTATTCGTTGCTAGCGTCGTTGCCGAAGTAGTTGTTAACGTCGCCCGAGCAACACGCCGGCGTGGGAAGCACTGCGCCGGTAGGCGTCGTGAACGTAGACCCTGGATAACTGAATGCCGGGTTGCCGTTCAAAAAGAACTTGCGACGTTCGTTTGCGGGCAATAACGCATTAAATCCTCCCAGCGTCACGTCGGCAGCTGGGCATCCACCTACGGGAATTGGCGTTACCGAGCAGCTCACCATATTGGTGCCTGGGCCAACTGCAACTTCGTTTATGTTGTACGATGGGCCCGTGCCGGCAAAAACGTGAGTTCCCTTATTCCCAACGTAACCCACGGTAAGATTCAGGGTCGGAGTGATCTGCCGCTGAACCGTGGCATTCCACTCGTCAATGGTGGGAAGTCGCTGAACCCTCGGACGTATATAGGGATTGGCGGTGCCATCTGGACCAAACAAGGGTAGCGTGCCGGCTGGAGTACCTGCCCCGATGTCAGCAAGAACTGCCGCGAAGGGATACAACGGTGGCCCCTGACCGAGGGTGAAAACCGCGCTGCGATTATTTGTGGCTGCCGGGTTCAAGTTATTGTCTTCGATGGCTTGGTTTGCAAGCACCGGCAAGTTTTGCGTGACCGCGTGGCCAAAGTTCGAACCGAACACGCCGAGGTCAAAGCTGCGGCCGTATCCCATGCGAAGAACGGTTTTTGTATCCAATTGATAAGCAAGGCTGACACGCGGAGCGAACGCTTTCAGAGTGTTTTGGACGTTACCGCTATCTGAAACACCGCCCTCGCCAGCAATCAGCAAAGTGCCATTATTCAGGTCCGCGAAACCGGCATTGTCCTTCGCGGTGACGGCCTCTGGGAAGTAAATTTCCCAGCGCAGGCCATAGGTCACTGTGAGTCTGGGAGTCATGCGCCAAGTGTCCTGACCATAATAGAAGGTGCGCCACTGGTGACCGACAGCGTCACTGGTCGTGCTGGCGAACCGCTGGAACGAAGTGACGTCCCCCAAGAGGAAGGTGGCCAATGACAGGCCAAAGGCCGAACCATCGCCTGTGTCACCTTGGTCGAAGTTCAAGAGGCCGGTGCGGCTATTATCGCTCGGAACACGAAGGTTGGTGGCATAGCGGACATCCGCCCCGAACTTGAAAGTGTGATTACCTAGAATACGCGTCCAGTTATTTACAAACTGGATTTGACGTTCTCTTTCAATCAACGGGCAGTTGCAACGGCCGATGTTCAGCCCATCCCCGAAGTTAGAGGGGCTCCCATTTCCGGTGAACAAGAAACCAGAAAGGCCGCCGGTTTCAGACGTCCCAAGGTTTAAGCCAGGAAAGCCGAAGCCCGTCATGGGATTTTGATTGGCATCCGAGTAATGGGTTAACGGATTATACTGGAACCATCCGAGGCGGAAGTCGGTAAGCCAATTCGTCCCGAAGGATTTCGTAAAACCGCTGGCCAAGCTGTAGTTATGAACGTCCGAACTGCCATTCAAACCTCCCGGCCCAAAACCTACGCCGCCTAGAGCACCTAGGCCGCCAAGCCCGGACAAGCTAAAGTAGTCAAGGCTGAAGCGCCCGAAAACCTGGAAGTTGTGAGGAGCGCTGTAATCAAGGCGCGTGTCGAACGAGTATTGATTGAAGGGACCGGAGCCCGTTGACACGAAATTGTTCGTAACGCCGGATGCCGTGGGCGTTGGGAATTCAGCAAGTACCTTGCCAATATTTGGGTCCCTCGCCTGAATCACGCTTATCGGAATCATGTTATTCGCGAAAGCGGTGCGCCCCGTACCATCCAGCGGGTTCCCTGTGTGCGGATCATAAATCTGGCCAGCAGGAGCTCCGTTTACGGTCCCGAAGGCATTCAGATACTGGCTCAAATCACAAAACCCAGGCGTGGCACTTGTGGCATTCGTTCCGGGATTGCAAGTGCTGAGTACTTCCGCAGTCGGGATCGTGTACAGATTCGTGATGCCTTGAACCTGCTTGGTACCCTGATAATCGCCAAAAAAGAAGAGTTTGTCCTTGAAGATGGGGCCGCCTATGGAACCTCCATACTGTTTCCAAGTGGCAGCGGCGAGAGGAACGCCAGGTGCGTTCGTGAAGGGATCGCGCGCTTGCTGATCGCTGTTGCGGTAGTAGTAGAAGCCAGTGCCGTGAAAATCGTTTGAGCCGGACTTGATCTGTACCCCAATCGTGCCAGCGATGGCCTTGCCCGATTCCGCGTCGTAGTCCTGAAGCGCGATCTTCGCTTCCGCGATGGCGTCAAGGTTCGGGTTCACAACGATAATCCCAAGAATAGGATCCTGGTTATCCGTGCCGTCCAGCTCGAAGTTCGTCCCCGAGAAGTGTTGTCCATTCACTTGAATCTGTCCGCCGCCTTGGGGGTTCTCTGTGGCCGCGTGGTTGAAACCGGGTAATTTTTGAGTGCCAGGCGAGAGCAACTCGAAGCTCGTGAAGTTGCGGTCGAGGACCGGCAGATCTTCAACGTACTTCTGGCTGAACTGGACGTCAACGTCGGCGCGGTCCGTTTGGAGTTGCGGGATGTCGCCCGTCACCTCGACGGTCTGCGTCACCGCTCCCACTACGAGGTGTGCATCGACAGTGGCGGCGGTGTCGGCATTGAGAACTACGCTGGGTATCTCCGTCACCTGGAAACCAGTAGCTTCAACGTGGACTTTGTAAGTGTCGGGGATCAAGTGCGTGACAGCATAGTTCCCGCTTTCATTCGTAGTGGTATCATAGGCAAAGCTTTTGGTTGTCGAAGTGACGGTGACTTTGGCCCCCACAACGGCGTTGCCCTGCGGGTCCGTCACCGTTCCAATGATGCTTCCAAAAACTGCCTGCCCCGACACTTTTGGAGCATCCAACAAAAACACGCAAAACAGAACCGCCAAACCTAGAACTACGAGTCGTTTTGCCATCCCACCCCTCCTAGCAGATCCGTTTCCCATATCTCGAAAAGAGCGCTTCAAGCCCAATCGCCGAACAGCTTGGACCCCGACTACGCCAAACACAAACTCGCCAAGCTCTGGTGGACTACCGATCTGGTTGAATGTCACTCATGAAGGAAGGTTGAACCGAGACTCGCGACGGAACGAGCCAAGCTCAACCGCTAATAAAGGCACCCCCACAGCAAACACAAGGCACCCTCGACACGCGCCTCGCACTAAGAGCACTAGGCCAGCTAAGGCCACCGCGTCCCGCCCCAGACGCAGACCACGCGTCGGCACCATCTGCAGGCGGCTGATGCGACAATATTGATGCGTACTATTCGTTTTTTGCGCTCCTGTTTGAAGTCTCATTGCGTCTGATACGGTTACATCTAATAACTCTCCTCCTTGCAGAGAGATGCGCAGCTTGTTACACTCCTGTTACTTTAACGTATCAAGGATTTGTGTGAGCGAACGGGAGCATCTCCTCGAGCAAATTGAACGGCTCGTAAGCAGCCAGGCCCTGCATGGCTCGGAGTCTCTTTGCAAATTGCTGCGCTATTTGGCGAAGCACGCCGTGGATCATCCGGGCACTCCCATTAAAGAATTCCAAATCGCTACCGAGGTCTTCGGACGCTCCCCTGATTTCGATCCTCAGCTTGACTCCATGGTCCGTGTGCAGGCGGGACGCCTTCGCTCGAAGCTTACCGAGTATTACGGCTCGGACGGCCTTGAGGACCTCATCGTGGCAGAACTCCCCAAGGGCACTTATGTGCTGTCCTTTCATCATCGCAACGCTTCGGCGGCAAAATCTCCCCCCAGCACGCTCAACGGGGCTTTGCGCACCGAGGGAATCGAGAAGAGCCCTGAGCGTAGATGGGGAACCGAGGTTATTTCACTTTCCATCTTCCTTGCGGCTGCCATCCTGGTAATTGTGTGGCTTATGGCGACTCGCAATTCGAGCCCAGTGGGTCTTGCGAACGAGGGCGACCCCGTGCCGGCCGCATTCCGCGTCTTTTGGAAAGGCTTTACCACTGGGCCGGAAGAGCCCTGGGTGGTCTTCAGCAACGCCGCCTTTATCGGTCGTCCCGAAACGGGAATGCGTTACCGCGATGCAACGCGTGACGCAGGGGCGCCCATTCTCGACCATTACACCGGGGTCGGTGAGGTCTTGGCTGTCCACGAACTCGATCGCGTATTCGCCCTCCTCCACCGCCGCATCCGCGTCAAGCGTGGAAGCCTGTTTTCGCTTGACGACTCCAAAAACAACAATTTAATTTTCATTGGCTCGCCGGTGGAAAACCTTTCGCTGCTGGAAATTCCCGGCACTCAAGAATTCGTTTTCGAGCAGCTTACTTCCGGTCCTCGCAAAGGCGACCATGCCATTATCAACAAACACCCGCAGCCTGACGAAGGCAAGGAGTTCTTCGCAACTCCTTCTGGTGTGCCTCTGGCCGAGGACTACGCCCTCCTCGGCCTAGTCAAAGGACTGAATCAGGGTCAATCCGTGCTAATCCTCGCGGGAAACACCACGATCGGCACGCAAGCCGCCGTTGAGTACGTCTGCCGGCAAAGCTCTTTGGAAGAACTGCTCTTGCGCCTTTCCGTTTCACCAGATGGCGAGCTCAAACCGTTTGAAGCCGTCATTCGTGCCAAAGTCGCGCGCGGTGTGCCGGTTGAAACCGAGCTGGTGGCCATTCGAAAGACTGCGTTCTAGTGCGGCTCTTTCGTTGACTCTCTGTGCCATCTATTGGCCGGGCGCTTTCAAATTTGGATCCAGTTCAGTCGCTTTTCTAAATTCCTTGGCCGCCTCGTCCTGGGCGCCCTTCCTTTCGAGTGCCAGTCCTAGCTGATAATGCGCGGGAGCGTACGCCGCCAACGACTGAATCGCCGCGCGAAATTGCGAAATCGCCCCATCAAGATCCCCAGCGGTCAAAAGCCTGCGTCCGGAGTTGGTCGCGAACGTCGCTGCCTGCTCGCTCGACTTTTGCTTCAAGAGCTCCAGGCCGGCCCGGCTCTCGGCAGCGGCTCCGTCCGCGTCCCCGAGCTGCCGCAGAACGGCCCCCAGATTCGTGTGCGCTCCCGCAAAATCCGGCTGCAAACGAATGGCCTCCCGCAGCGCGTCAGCCGCCGGCCGCAAGTCTCCCTTTTGCTTCAACACCGAGCCCATGGTGTAGTAAGCCTCCGCATAATCGGGTTTTACCTTTATCGCCCGGCGCAGCTCCGCGGTTGCCGCCTCTAGTTCCCCCTGCTGCCACAAGGTCACGCCAAGAGTGTAGTAAGCATCGGCCAGCTTGGGGTCCAGCTCTTCAGCCTTCTTGAATTCGGCAATGGCCTCCGGTAATCGGTCTTTCATCTTAAGCGCCAGCCCTAAGTCGTAGTGAAACGTGGCGTCCTGTGGCGCGAGTTTCAAAGCGGCCTGAAAATGTGCCACTGCCGCGTCAAAATCCGTTTTCTGCAAATAAGCGATCCCGAGATTACCTTCATAGCCAGCGTCGTTCGGTTTCAGTTTTAGCGCCGCGCCAAATTCCCGAATGCTGTTCTCCGCATCGCCAGTCTGCAACATGGCCAGCCCAAGATCATTGTGCGCGTCCGCACTCTCCGGCCGAATCTTCACCGCTTGCCGGAATGCGGCTAACGCGTCCTCTCCGTTTCCCAAACGCTGCAGCAAAATCCCCAAATGTTTTTGCGCGTCCGCATTCTGGGGATCTAGTTTGGCCGCAGCCTGGTATTCCCCGAGCGCGGCGTCAGCCCCTCCCTTCGATTCGAGCGTCTGTCCCAGGTAGTAATGCGCCAGCGAATTTCTCGGCTCCAGGTTTGTGGCCATGCGCAACTCCGACTCCGCTCCCTCGAACTCCTTTTGCTCGAAGCGCAGGACACCAAGATGCAAATGAGCCTCGGCAAACTGCGGCTGCAGCTTTAGCGCTTCAGAAAACTGAGCCGCCGCTTCCTCCTTCTTCGATTGCTGAGCCAAAACAGATCCGAGGTCATCATGCAGCTCCGGCCGGTTCGGTTCGATCTCGATTGCGCTCTGCAATTCCGCAGCAGCTCCGGCGGCATCGCCGGAATTCGAGAGCACTTTTCCCAGGATGTGGCGGGTCTCGGAGTCCTCTGGTGCCAGCCGCACCGCTTCACGCGCCTCGTGGACTGCACCCTGCGTGTCCCCTTTTTGCATCAGCGCGCTGGAAAAATTCATGTGCGCTTGCGCAAAATCCGGTTTCAATTGCACTGCCGCTTTGAACTCGGCAATGGCCGCGTCGGTTTCTCCCTGCACCAGCAAAACCCATCCGAGCGAATTGTGCGGCTCCGGGCTCTGTGGAACCAACTTCACCGTCTTTTCAAACGCCTCCCGCGCCCCCGCTAAATCCCGCTGCTGCAAAGCGGCAATTCCCTGGCTGTAAATCGCATTGGCCGCCGCGGCATCGGAACCAGCTTTCGACCTCCCCGATTGCGCATGTCCGCCCGCGCAGTCGAGGAGAAGCGCCACGGAAAGCGCGCCAATTCTCAGCCCAGTCCGCAATCCGCGATGTAGTTCGAAAGAGTGCATGTCAAATCCCATTTCCTCTTTTCGGACAAAGCTCAGGCCGGTGTTGCGCCTTGACCCTGTTTTACCCGCATCTTAGTATGCCAAGAGTTCATGATTTCCGGTCTGACCCATCGTTCGCCGTTTCATTTCAAACTCTCTTGGATTTCGCTTGCTTTGCTTTGGCATTTTTCTTTTTTCTTCAGCCCGGCGCAGCTTCCAAAAAGCAATCCCAAACCTCTCGCACATTTCACGGACATCGCCAAAAATGCAGGCCTCACCGATGCGGTGGTTTTCGGCGGCGTGGACACCAAAAAATACATCATTGAAACCACCGGAACTGGCGTCGCCATCTTCGACTACGACAACGACGGCTGGCCCGACATCTTCATCGTGAACGGCACCAGCCTCGGCACGCTTCCCTCGAGCAAAGCTCCTACAAGCCATCTCTATCATAATAATCATGACGGAACCTTCACTGATGTCACGCAAAAAGCTGGCCTGACCCACACTGGATGGGGCCAGGGCGTTTGCGTCGGCGACTACGACAACGACGGCTGGGAAGATCTCTACGTCACTTACTACGGAAAAAACGTCCTCTATCACAATAATGGCGATGGCACTTTCACCGACGTCGCCGAAAAAGCTGGCGTCGCAGGCTCCGGCAAATCCTGGGGCAATGGCTGCGCCTTCATCGATTATGACCGCGACGGCCATCTCGATCTGATGGTCGCCAACTATGTCGACTTCGATCTCGCGACTGCGCCCGCTCCAGGCGGTCGCTCAACGTGCATCTGGAAAGGTGCTCCTGTGATGTGCGGTCCGCAAGGACTGCCCTCGGCAAAAAACATTCTCTACCACAACAACCGTGACGGCACGTTCGAAGACGTCACGAAAAGAGCCCACATCGACCAGGCTGACGGCCATTATTCCTTGAGCGTCTCCACGCTCGATTACGATGACGATGGCTGGCCCGACATTTTCGTCGCCTGCGACAGCACCGCCAGCATCCTCTACCACAACAATCGCGACGGCACCTTCACCGACGTGGCCATCACCGCCGGCGCGGCCTTCAACGAAGACGGCCGCGCACAAGCCGGCATGGGCTCAACCGTCGCCGACTATAACGGCGACGGCAAACTCGACATTTTCAAAACAAATTTCTCCGACGACACCGCCACTCTCTATCGCAACAACGGCAATGGCACCTTCGACGACGTCACCTATCCCGCCGGCCTCGGCCTCAACACCAAATATCTCGGCTGGGGCGCCATGTTCTTCGATTTCGACAATGACGGCTGGCCCGATCTTCTGCTCGTCAACGGCCATGTCTATCCAGAAGTCGATAGCCAGCATCTCGGCAGCACGTTCCAGGAACCGCGCATCCTCTATCACAACAACGGCAACGGCACCTTCACCGACATTTCCGTCGACGCCGGTCCCGGCATCACTACCCTTAATTCTTCGCGCGGCTTGGCCGTCGGCGATTTGTGGAACGACGGCCGGCTCTCGGCGGTAATCAGTAACATGAACGCCTCGCCCAGCCTCCTCGTCAATGAAGTTCACAGCACAAACCACTGGATCGCTTTCCACCTCGTCGGCGCTTCCTTGGCCACAGCATCCGAGAAATTTCGCACCAACCGCGACGCCATCGGCGCTCGAATCACCATGAGAGCCGGCTCGCGCCTCTTCGTCGACGAAGTCCGCAGCGGCTCCAGCTACGACTCGAACAACGACATGCGCGTACACTTCGGCCTCGGCTCGGCGAGCAAGCTGGACTCTGTCGAAGTCCGCTGGCCCAGCGGCCACCTCGCAAAATTCGACAACCTAACCGTCGACAAAATCCATACGCTTAAGGAAGGCTCCGGCATCCCAATCCCGGACGCCCCGAAGAAAAACTAACTGGTCAATCCCTGCCAGATGCCGACGCAACAATTACCCTCTCAGTTCGGCAGAAACCGGCAGCCACCTTCTCCCTCATCGTTTGACTCTGCGCACGAGTAAAAACGAGTTCGCCCTTGGCGGCGTTTGCCAAATCCCGCTCGTTCCAATGTGGGCGCATGATTCCCGTATCCGAGTGGGCATTCGTACCAAGCAACAAATGCCCTAGCTCGTGCGCCACGACATGTCCCAGCAGCGTTCCCAGGTTCACATAAAGGCGCGCGTGCAGTTCCTCAGCAGGCTCGAAAAATACACTGCTATAGCACCCGCTTCCGTCTTCGCCCAAGTAGGAGACGCCAAAAACAGAGTCGGTCAAATTCTTGGACCGTCGCGCAATCGTTAATTGCAGGTGCTTTGGAAACTCCGTAATCCGGCAGGACGCAGCGATATCGACCGCAACCGGAGGCAAATCGCAATTTACCCAATGCACGTTTACCGCGGCTTCCTTGAAGATCGAACGCGCCGTCCGCTCCGCCTGAGCAAGAGTATTCGCACCAACCCCCGCGTTGTTGTGGACAGCAATGGTTACGAATATGTCTGGTGGCCGTTCATCTTCGGCCCACGCTGGAAATGCTCTGAAACTTAAGATCAGCCCCAACAAAATGCACTTTCTCCAGGTCTTGTTTCGCACGGCCTCACCTCCTCGGCGAAGCCCAACCTGTGGCAAGCGCGAAGCTAGCTCAATGCTTGGGGGATGACGCCTGTCGCATCTCTCGATGACGAATTAAGTTCCTTGACGTCAAATAGATGTGGGCCCAGGTGACCAAGCAAACTTCGGAAACATCTTCTTAATTCGACCGTATTACTGAATGAGTGGCACTGATTTAGGGGGCAAGCCGTGCCAGAGACCAGTCCAAATCCCACCGTCCTATTCGGCATTTTCGAAGCTGACCTGCGGGCCGGCGAACTTCGCCGCAGCGGCTCGAAGGTCAGACTTCAAGACCAGCCATTCCAAGTTCTAACCCTGCTCCTCGAGCGACCGGGCCAGATCGTCACTCGCGAGGAGCTGCAAGCCCGCCTTTGGCCCGCAGACACGTTTGTAGACTTCGACCACGGCCTTAACGCTGCAATCAAACGGCTTAGAGATGCTCTCGGCGACTCTGCCGAAAATCCCAGGTTTGTGGAGACTCTAGCGCGCCGAGGCTACCGTTTCGTCGCTCCAGTCAACCGAGCGCCGCAGGAAATCATTTCTGCCACCCCAGCCCCTCCTCGAACACAGCAGGAGAGCAGTGCCGCACCCCAACCGCGCCGTCGCTGGCGGCTCCCATTGGCAGTGGCTGCGGTTTTGTTCGCCGGAGTTAGTGCCGGCTGGCACGCGGGCCACCGTTCCGCGGCCTCGGTTCGCTTCACCGAGCGCCGCCTGACCGGCAATCCGGAGAATGACCCCGTCCTCAGCGCCGCAATCTCCCCTGACGGCAAATACCTGGCGTTTGCCGACCGGGCTGGTCTCTTTCTGCGTGTTGTGGGCACCGGCGAAACTCACCCCGTCGCTTTCGCGGACTCACTTCGGCCGAGCTACGTGACCTGGTTCCCCGATGGCAGTCATGTTCTCGTGTCGAGCGCTTCATCCCCGGCGGAGAGACCCAGCCTGTGGAACGCTTCTATCTTCGGTGGCTCACCGCTCAAACTCGCCGACAACGGGGACCACGGTGCAGTCTCGCCGGATGGCTCAAAAATAGTCTTCCTTCGCAGTGAGTATGGCCGCGAGGAAATCTGGCAGATGCAGTCCGACGGACAACAATCGCGCAAGATTCTTGGTCAACCCGGAGATAACTTCCAGTCCGTCGTTTGGTCTCCCGACAGCCGGCACATCGCCTTCGTTCGGACTGTGTATGTCCACGGATGGGAGGAACCTGAAGCTTCTCTCGGCATTTCGGATCCCGCCGCCAGCAAGACCAGCTACATCCTCTCCAGTACACGCCTTCATGGACCTCTTGTCTGGGCCCTCGATGGGCGGCTCATCTATTCTCTCGGCGAGCCACCACCAGGTCAGTACGATTCGAATCTCTGGGCCATCAAGGTTGCTGCAAACGGTAGTCAAACCTGGAGTCAGCCAGACCGCCTGACAAATGGTCCAGATGCAAAAGTGGGTGCCAGCATCTCTGCGGATGGCAGGCATTTGCTGTTTTTGCGTTGGACCGGCACTCCCGAAGTATATGTTGCGGAGGTAAAATCGCGCGGCGGCCTCGGTACTCCTCATCGCCTCAGTCAGGATGAGCGCCGCAATATGCCTTTTTCTTGGACGCCTGACGGCAAGTCGGTTATTTTCGCTTCAGACCGCGATGGCGCACTCCACATTTTCAAGCAATCCATCGATCAGCCGGCTCCCGATCTGCTCGTTGGCGGCGATAAGAACGTCGAGGGTGCTCGCTTGAGTCCCGATGGTTCGGAGATTCTCTACCTTTTGAATCCCTCACCGAGCGATGCCGATCGCCGGACGCAGTTGATGCGCGTCCCCCTTTCCGGCGGAACACCGCAATTGCTGCTGGCTGAGCTTGGCATCACCAATGTGCAATGTGCGCGCGCGCCTGCTACGGTCTGCATCTTCAGCAAATTCTCTTCGAATGGCCTGGTTTTCATGACCTTCGACCCCGTTTCAGGAAAGCAAAATGAATTTACCAGGATCGTGGACCCGGAGTGGTACTTGCAGAACTGGACGCTTTCTCCCGATGGCACCACCCTGGCGCTTTCCAAGAAGCACCGCATTCAGGAGCCGGCAGCTATTCGTTTACTGCCGGTTGCCGGTGGGACGGAGCGCACCATCACCTTTCCGCCGTGGGCCGGTGTCGCGTATATAGACTGGGCGGCTGATGGCCGCAGTCTGTGGGTTCGCGCTTCCAGCCCGGCCGGGACACCAACCCTCTTAAACGTTGACCTGCACGGAAAAGTCAAACCCGCCCTCGAGGAATCCGAAAGGGATCTCGGGTGGGCGATTCCCTCTCCGGATGGCCGCCACGTCGCCATCTGGGAGGCGAGCGGCAGCTCCAACGCTTGGCTTCTCGAAGACTTCTAATCGCTTCCGATTTATTTTGCGGCGCCATAGTAAAATTGGCTCGCTGCCTCCCGAGCGATTGCAAACGACATGCCCAAGACCGAGAAGAAATCGTTTCGAGCCACGCTCGAGCGCCTGCGCTCGAATCTTGGCTGGGTGATTGTCTGGATTCCGTTTAGAGTCCAAAAAATCTGGGGAACGCGCGGCCGTTTGCGCGTAAGGGGCGAAATCAACAGCTTTGCGTTTCGCACCTCGCTCTTTCCCACGCGCAAGGGCGAACACTTTTTGCTTGTAAACAAAAAAATGCAGGCTGGCGGGCGCGCATCCGAGGGCACCACGGCGGAATTCAGTCTCGAACCCGACACCGAAGAACGCCTCGTCGTCGTTCCCGCTGAACTGAAACATATTCTCGCCGAGGACAAGACATTTCGGCGATGGTTTGACGCGTTGAGCTACTCCATTCGCAAGTGGATTTCCGATTGGGTCGTACAACCGAAGAGCGCCAGCGCACGCATCCGGCGCGCCGAACAGGTTGCCGAGCAGCTTTTCTCCGCGATGGAAGCCGAGCGTGAACTCCCGCCCGTTCTAAAGCTCGCTTTCACGCGCGATCCCCGCGCCTTCGAAGGTTGGAACCTCATGTCGCCTTCGCATCGCCGGGGCCTGTTGATCGCCATCTTCTATTATCGCTCGCCCGAGGCGCGTTCGCGCCGTATCCAGAAAGTGGTGGAGGAAGCCATCGCTCGGGCTGAGAAAAAATCGCTTAGGTGAGTTCCTGCCCGCCTTTTTTTATTTCAAAACATCCGCGCCCGCTTTGGCGCACTGTGCGTCTTGCGCGCTCGTCGCACCGGACACACCGATCGCTCCAACAATTTTGCCGTCCATCACCAGCGGAATACCTCCCTCGATGGCAAAGACTCCCTTCAGACTCAGAGTCCGCAGCCCATCTCCCCCACCTGCCAGGACGTCTTGAAACGCTTTCGTCGGCCGCTTGAAGAGCGCCGCTGTGCGCGCTTTCTCAATGGCCACATTTGCGCTGCCGATTTGCGTGTTGTCCATTTTCTCGTAGTACACGAGGTTTCCGCCCGTATCGACAATCGCCACCGCCACATTCCAGTGATTTTTCTCCGCTTCCGCTAACGCTGGACCAGCCGCCTTCCTGGCGTTCTCCAGGGTAACCGGCCCCCCTAACGGATTCGGCATTTGCGCCCGCGCAATCGCCCAACCGCAAAACGCCATCATCGCCGCGACCACCGACCTCATCACGGTTTTCCGAGACATACTCTCTTCTCCTCCAGTTTCGGCACACCTCACCGCTTGCGCATAAACAGCCGGCACACTATATCGAATTTTGACCTTTGCCGGAGCAAACTTGAGATTCGTCAGCCACGCGGGTGACTAGCCGGGCTTGGTCATCCAGTTTGTTCGTTCACTGGTAACGTAGCGCAGTGATGGGATCCACTCGCAAAGCACGCCGCGCCGGAACGTATGAAGCAAGCATCGCCACACCGATCAACCCCATCGCAACAATCGAGTACGTCAACAGATCCGTCGGTTTCACTCCGTACAGAAACGTCGCGATGAAACGCGTCAATCCAAGCGCCAGCGCGAGCCCGGCCGCCACTCCCAACACAGCCAGCTTCAGCCCCAGGACCGCAACCAACTTCAGCACATCCCCGCGGCCCGCACCCAACGCGACTCGAATTCCAATCTCGCGCGTCCGCTCGCTCACAAAATACGACATCACTCCATAGATCCCAATCGCTGCCAGCAGCGCCGCAAGGCCCGCAAATACACCCAGCAGTTGCATGTAGAATCGGTAGTCGCCCATCGACTCCGACAGGACATCTTCCATGCTCCTGACCGCGGTCACCGGCAGATCAGGATCGATTCCTCGAATGGTTCTCTTCACGTCACCCGCCAGCTCGTTCCCGCGACTGCCGAGCCCGGAAGCTTTCCGGATGGCCACGAAATGATGCAGGTGCGGTAGCGCCGTACCGCCAGGGAACACCGCCTGCTGCTGAAGATACGAAGCGTACATAAAGGGAGGTGCTTCTTCTCCGAGCCCGAAATGCTTCACGTCTCCCACAATGCCCACGATCTGACGCGGCCGCTCTTCATCCACCGGATACGGGTCGTATCGCAGGAGAATCTGCTGTCCGATCGGATCTTCGTTCGGAAAATACTTCCGCACAAAAGCCTCATTCACGACCACAGCCCACGGCGCGGTTTCCGTGTCGTGCGCATCCAGGAATCGCCCTTTCTTTAGCGGAATGCGAAAGGTCTCGAAAATGCTGGGGCTCACATCGTCGTACCCTGCCTCTGGTCTGCTCTCTGGCGCTGGTGCCGGATGTCCCAGCACGGAAAAACTGAACATATACGCCCCGCGCATGGGAAGAAAACTCATGATCCCCGAGGACTCCACTCCCGGGAGCGCCGCAATTTTCTCCGTCAGTTGCTGATTGAAAGCCGCTACCGCCGGCAAGGTTC
>Ga0210398_10002200_pt1 | contig 19224 bp, 11 predicted proteins | sample IncBWC4OmetaG_FD_161047 | JGI IMG/M metagenome (GOLD analysis project Ga0210398, IMG submission 161047) | Forest soil microbial communities from Barre Woods Harvard Forest LTER site, Petersham, Massachusetts, United States - Inc-BW-C-4-O | ecosystem: Environmental > Terrestrial > Soil >... | reverse complement strand
CGAACTCAAAGTAATAAAGGCTTGGCCACAACAGGTCGTCAAATGCCGTTTCATCAGGAGAAGTGTCACATGAGTGGGCTCCGAAGGGATGGAATAAGTCCAAGGCTGAAAACCGCGTTCTTAGGCATCTGCATGGTGGCTGCCGGGTGTAGCATTTGGGTAGCTGCCTTGGGTGATGCCGAGACTTGTGCCGAGGCCCCGAGAATGCGAACGGAGACATCCCGGCGGTGACTTCAGCGTTCCCGGCCTCACATACCGCAATGCAATAATCACCCCGGGAGGCAGCTATCGGCTGCGCGGCGAACGTGGTTCGCTTCGCATCTTCAAACTGGGTCAGTTCGGACGCCCGCCCGCCAAAGCCAGCGCAGGTATCTCCGCTCTGGCTTACAACGATTTCAACGAGCTTCATCTCGACCCGGCAGGTAACTTCGACGTAATCCTGAGTCCAACCCGTTCCCAGGGATATACCGGCGACTGGTGGAAGCTCGAAGCCGGGACCAGTTCGTTGTTGCTTCGGCAGGTCGACTTCGACTGGGTCACCGAGCGCGACCCGCGGATCTCGATCGAGCGGCTCGACAAACCCGTCGAACGCCCACGCCCCGATGCAGCTGAACTAGAAACCCGGCTACGTAATTTGGCCACCTCTATCGGCAACACCGCGTTTTTCCTGGTGGACCATGTGGAAGGGCTGCGTCGTGATGGCTATATCAACCGGCTCAGAGAATTCGATGTGTCGCATCTTGGCGGGTTGGTGGGTCAGTTCTACTACGAGGGCGCCTATGAACTGGCTCCGGACGAAGGGCTGATCCTCGAAGCCAAGGTTCCTGCGAAGTGTACCTACTGGTCGGTCATCCTGACCAACGACATCTACGAGACCACCGATTGGTATAACAACCAAAGCAGCCTTAACGGAGCCCAGTTGCGCGTCGATGGCGACGCGATCGTTCGGGTGGTCATTTCCGCCAAAGACCCGGGTGTGCCGAACTGGCTGGATACCGCCGGTTACCCTAGTGGTGCGATCCAGGGACGCTGGAACGAGTGCAGTGCAACGCCAATCCCAACCCTCCGAAAGGTGCCCGTTACCGATGTCCGCCAGTTCCTTCCGGTTGACACGCCGAAGGTGACTCCTGCCCAGCGAGAAGAGCGAGTGCGCAATCGGCGCGCCCAGGTGCAGCAACGTCCGCTTTGGTGATCGCGGGGATCAACTCGCAAAGCCGCGTAATCGGAGGGCTCAGATGCCAACGAACAGTGAGAAAATCTTTCTAAGCGCGTCAATTCAGAAGGCCGGACACCAATTACTGGATCATCAATGCTGGGTGATGGGAAGAGACGTCCTGAGCGCTCAAGGAAACCTGCTTTGCGAGTTTGGCTTCAGCCAAGTGCGCTGTCCAAATGGAGGCATGACGCAATACGAGCTTGAGAATGCCCTTGGTGATGGCATGAGTGTCTACCTCTGGGGATTTGGCACGTTCTTTGGAAACGAAAAGGAAGGCATTTTTCTGGGAAGGGATGACTTCAGGCCTCGTCGAACGTTGGGAAAGGTCGAGCTTCACCGGAAAGAGGATCCTAACTTTGCCGATGAGACATCCCGCTTGGGACTGTTTCTGCGAGGCCTCGCATGGTTTGCCGATTACGAACAATGGGTGGCCAGACTCATGCCAGACCGTTATCGCGAACAGTGTCTCGCTGCGTTTCCCCGCAGAGCACTGCCGGGAAGCGAATTCGCCGAACGATGGACCATGCTCGGTAACCGTATCGCACGCGATCAGGACGCACGAAATGGAGTGATGACCGACAGCATGCCTACAGAGCCAGGTGGTCACCACGTTATAGCTGATACGTAAGAACACACAGCCGGTGCGCTCGACGTACTTGAAATTTAGGTTCTAACGCGAATCGAATCTCACGCTGGTCACAAGCTTAGAACACGCATCTTCACTCCGAAAAAAACCGATGATGGGATGATGGATGGTCGGTGAAATGATTCCTTCCCGTTACAAAGGATCCAGTAAACCGAAGTGACATGGTTCGAGAGGCCGGATTTCGGGCACCCTCCGGGCACCCCGACCGATGCCTTGTTGGCATCTCATTGATTTTGATTTTGTGATTTTGTTGTGTCGTGCATGAAGGGCTGGACATACAAGGTTTCGATTGTAAATGGTTTGGCGACCCTTTGAGGGCAGGGGTCGCAGGTTCGAACCCTGCCGCGCCAAGCAAGAATTTCTTTTCTGTTCATTGGATTGCGTTGCTATCGACAATTTCTGCCAAGAGGTTCTGACCCACACTCAACCCGCAACTCTCAAACCACCGCAACCTGAACGTCGTGCATTTCGCTCGTGACCACCTGAGCGTACCTCCTCATCATGATCTCCGGTCCGGCATGGCGCATGTTGCCTACATCCATTGCGATTCAAGCTGTGATTGAGTCTGTTTGGATATTCCGGGTGAACGCACGCGAGTGTAGCCTGGTGGACAACTTCTAGTGGGCTGATGGGTACATCCAGCGGTAAGGGCTTACTTACATCGACTTCCGCAATCAGCAGCACAAAGTAAAGAATTCCGGTTTTTTGGATTTCAGCCGCGAATCGCCTGGATGCCTGGGGCAGTTGGAAGCATCTTTTCCCAGCAATGCTGTCTTGGCCATTTTAAAAATCAGAAAATGAGGTCTGCCCAAAAAGTAATACTCCTATGACGGGGTGCTCTACAAGGAGCGGCGAACGGCGCTCGTAAAACGCGATCCACATTCAGATGGGAGATAGGCTCGAGGCGAGTGGCGCCGAAGTAGGGATGGATCTGGTGCACTGCTGCCGCCCGGCACTAACGATGTGGGGATTTCGCGGAAGGCTGCCCAGAGCGGCATTCCAGCAATGCCGTTCTCCAGTTGCCAGTCGATTCGAAACCACCGACGAGGGCGGTTTGATTCTTGGCCACGGGTGTGCGGGCCAATTGCGCAAACTCAGGATGAGCGTACAGATGAGATCACACAAAGCGGATGGGGATAGTTTCCCAGTCGTCAACGATCCAGGAGTCGATTTAGCGTACCGCTAGTCTACTAAGTCTCACACTATTCTCCTTGTTTCTACGGATATCCATAATTAAATGGCCATTCATGGAGTTTTCGTTCTGTTGAGAATACGTTAGTTTGGATCACCTATCTTCCTATTCGTCCCTGAGTTCAGTAACCCCATGCAATTCCTTCTAAAGTGGGTCTCCGCTTGCATTACCCGGACTGGGTGCTGCTCACAAGTCTTGGTCGTGTCTTGCGCTTTCGGCAGCGGAATTGGATTGCGTCGTGTATGCACCACCAAGACCCAGCACCCAAGCAGGGAGGAACTGGGTTGTGACGCGGCAGCCCGGCATTCGGCTTTTGATTAGCTTATAGGAATTCGAGGTACGGGGGGCTTGTTATGAAGCAGCATGCATTTAGTTTCTTGGCTTTTCTTCTCGCGCTGGGGCTGGTGTGTGGGATGCTCGTCTGGACGCCCCCCGCACATGCCGACAACCTCTACGCCAGTATTCGTGGGACCGTGGTAGATCCGACCGGAGCCGTAGTGCCCGACGCGAAGCTGACGGCTACGAACATAGCCACAGGCATTAGTTACTCTATGACTTCGAGCAAGGATGGTTTGTTTGCCTTCTTGCAGCTGCCCATCGGGGATTACTCGATGAAGGTAGAGAGGGCCGGTTTCAAGACGTTCACCGAGGGGCACATTCACCTGGACCTCGACCAGATATTCAACCTAAAAGTAGACATGCAAGTGGGCGTGGTGAGCGACACGATTACGATCGAGGCCAATTCCGCTCAAGTCGAAACCACAAGCATGCAGCTGGGAACCACCGTTACCGGAAGCCAGATCGTTGAACTGCCGCTAAACGGGCGCAACTGGACTCAACTCATGCAGCTTCAGCCGGGAGTGCAGGGAGCTTCAGACCGATTCGGCATCGGAAACACTGGAGGCGGTTTCTCCACCAGCGGAGCGGAAACGCAGCAGAATTCCTTCCTGATTAACGGGGTCGACTCCAACGACGCCACGCTCAATACCCCGCAGGTCATCCCCAGCCCCGATGCCATCGGCGAGTTTGATCTGGTCAGCAGCACCATCAACCCCGAGTATGGGCGCAACTCCGGTGCCATCGTCAACGCTATCATCAAGAACGGCACCAATCAGTTTCACGGCGATATTTTTGAGTTCTATCGCGACACATTTCTGGATGCGATTCCCTGGTTTGAGCTAACCCGATCCCTCTATCACCAAAACCAGTATGGCGGTACGGTCGGCGGGCCGATCGTTAAGGATCATGCCTTCTTCTTCTTTTCCTACCAGGGTAGACACTCCGTCACGCCGGAACCTTCTGGATTCCCGGACACTTTTGGCGGTCTCGAATATGGTCAGGATCAGCCGGTCGTTTTCAGTCAGGCGGAACGGACTGCCAACTTCTCGGGGAACGCGCCTTTTTACAATACCGCCAGCCCCGAACCAGCGGGTTCGCCCTGCGGAGCAAATTACACGGGTCCATTCGGACCCAACCCGCTTCCGTTTAACGTCGGGACGGCGACCGCGGGAACCCCGTGGTGCGTGGCGTTTCCAACAGGAGCCCTACCGAGCATCAATCCATTAGTGGCTAAGCTTCTGAATCAGTACATTCCTCTGCCCAACGCGGCGAACAATGAATATCTGTCCAATCCCCTTGAGGTCTCAAAGCGAGGCCAGTATCTCGGTCGGCTGGACGAGAAGCTGTCCAATAAAGATTCGTTTTGGTTCTATGGGCTCTACGATAACCACATCACGAACGACGATCTGCCTTTCGGCGGCTCGAGCCTTCCCGGCTTCGCCGACGGGAACCCATCGAAGACCTACCAATACACGACTGCCTGGAACCATACTTTTTCGCCCACCACACTGAATGAGGCGCGCTTTGGCTACCTCCGCTTTAATTACGATGACGTTGTACCCCAGAGCACCCAGAATGCTTCCGCCTATGGTTTCACCGGCATATCCAGTACCCAGGCCCCGGCTTTTGCCCAACTTCCCGTCATGTTTGTGTCGGGCATGTTCACCCTTGGTTTCAGCGCATTTGGGCCGCAACCCAGAGTGGAAAATACCTATCAAGCGGTGGATAACCTTAGCAAGGTTTGGCGCCACCACACCTTCAAGTTCGGCTTTAACATGGACCGTCTGGAAATCAACAATCCGTACTACAACGACCTGAACGGCGTCTATCAGTACTTTGGTTCGGGATCGTTTTCGACGGGGAACCCTGGAGCGGATTTCCTGCTCGGGCTTCCCGACGAATATCAACAAGGAAGTGGCGCCATCATCCGGGCCCGGGCGCGAGAATATTATTCATACGGCCAGGACCAATGGCAGGTGAAGCCCAGTCTGACGCTGACGATCGGTGTAGGTTGGGATATCGAAACTCCCTATAAGAATCTCTATGCGAATGGGGAGATTCTGGACGCATTCCATCCCGGACAGCAATCCACGGTTTTCCCCACGGCTCCGGTTGGCCTCGTCTTCCCCGGCGATAGGGGAGTCGGGCCCTATGGAGGAGCCAGCGTTCATTACGACGACCTCGCGCCCCGTCTCGGCTTTGCCTGGAGTCCCGACGCTTCTCAGAAGTGGAGCGTTCGCGGCGGCATTGGACTCTATTACAATCGCACCGAGTCAGAGGCTACGACGCAGACCCTCACCAACGTGCCATTTTCGATAAGTTCGAGTGGAGGAGGGGCGATCAGCTCTCCAGGCTTTGCTAACCCTTACGCCACTGTCAATCCCGCACAGGTGGGGTCGTTCGCAAGCGGTACTACGAATAATCCTTTTCCGTTTACTCCTCCGGCGCCCGGGACGTCCCCTAATTTCTCTCAGTTTGAGCCCATCGGCTTCAATGACGTTTTCTACGATCCGCACCTGACCTCACCTAGGACAACGAACTTCAACCTCAACTTCCAGTACCAGGTTTCAAAATCGACGGTTGCGAGTATTGGGTATGTCGGAAATATAGGGCGTCACCTGGAAGGCGCATACAACATGAATCCGGCGGGAAACGCGTCTGGAAACCCGGTCGCGGTGGCTGAGGGCGCCACCAGCGATTTCAATCTGCCCGCCGTGGCTAAGAACACGTACCAATACAACCCGAACGTCTACGGGGGAATTGGCGTATTCGCCACGAATTGGAACTCCAACTACAACTCCCTGCAAGCGCAGATCAATCGACACTTCAGCGGTGGCTTGCAGTTTCAGGCTTCCTATACCTGGTCCCGCTATTTCGATTACACCTCGAGCCTGGAAAACAGTGCCTTCAACAATCCCGGTTTTAACGCCTTAAACTTTGCTCGGAATTATGGCCCTTCGGCCAATGATGCACCGCAGCGCCTGGTGGTGAATTACGTCTACACGTTGCCGTTCTACAAGTATGGGCACCGCTGGAAACGGCTGACAGATGACTGGAACCTCTCAGGAATCGCGACCTTCCAGCACGGTTTCCCCGTAAGCGTATTCCAGACTGCTTACAATGACTTGCAGAGTGATCCGGAGCAGCAGTTTTTCGCATCCCCGGACTTCGTCAATGCTACGGGAGCGCCGTTAGAAATCAATCACAATCCCAGGAACAGTCCGACGCAGCAGTGGGTAAATCCCGCCTCTTTCGCAATTCCGGCCCTCGGGACCCAAGGTACCGCCAATCGCAACCCCTTTTATGGGCCGGGGTTGAATTTCTGGGACATGGCTTTGGAGAAGAGTGTTCACTTTACGGAGTCGATGTACTTCCAGTTCCGGTTTGAGACCTTCAACACCTTTAACCACGCGAATTTTGGCCCGCCGGTGAATGATCTTTCCAATGCGAACTTCGGGCAAATCAATACGGTCCAGCAAATAAGCACTGATGGCGCGGGCAGAGTCGTGCAGCTAGGCGGGAAGTTCTACTTCTAGCTAACCGAAGCTGAAAGCAATCCGCGCCATCATCCAACTTCGGGAGGAACTGATGACCGACTGAGATTCACCACGGCTATGGCTCCATCGATGTTTGTGTTGGCTTTTGTCTGCGCATCGGCTTGGCTGATGCTGGCGCAGGAGAACACAACCTACCCAGCATGACCCCACTCGAAACGAATAGATGAAGGTCGTCTCGGAGGGAGTTTCATGGGGTTCGAAATCGTCAGCAGTGATCGAGACAGCCACGGAAGTCTTGCGACTCGCGATGTCCCGGATGTTCGAGTGGTCGTCAAGGTTGCGCATGGCGAACTGCGGCGGCTCATCCAACAGCGCGCCGAGATCACGAAGCGCATTGACTCAATCAAGCAAACAATCGTGGGGCTATGCAATTTGTTCGGCGGCGATGAACTAACTGAAGAGTTACGCGAATTGGTGAATGGCAAGGCCGTGGTACGGCGACCGGGGATTACCCAGGCGTGCCGTAAGGTGTTGATGGACGCTGGCTGCCCTCTAACCGCACGGAATGTGTGCGAACAGATTGAACAGCGAACCATGCTGGATCTGCCGTATTCCAAGAATCTGCTTGGCGCGGTTACCACAGTGCTCGGCCGGCTCGAGCAATACGGAGAAGCCCGCAGAGTCCCTCGTGACAATGGCCCCCGCGCCTGGGTATGGGCTTCAATCGATAAAGATGAAAGCTTTCAGCCGCAAGCGGACTCTCAGGTTTAGGGAGTAAGTAGTTTGCCGAGCCATGAGGTGCAGCATTTCATTTCTGGAAGAGGGAATAAGGAGTTGCAATCGTGATTGGAATGTCACCGCGACTACACATTGCTCCGAAAGGGTCGGGGGCTCGGATCGCGATCAGGCAGAAAAGAAGATTCTATTTATCGACTCTGCGGACATCATCGCTGTGGAAGCCGAGGGTAACTATGTCTTGCTGCAACACGAATCGAGCGGGTACCTGCTGCGCGAGTCGATTTCAACGATGGCGGAGAAATTGAGTCTGTTTGGTCGCTGGTGAATGCCGCCTTCGTGGAAGGATCCAGCCGTTGTCGACCGCGGAGTACATGCTGCGCGTGGAGGGCAAGAAATATGCAGTCACTCGTACCTACAAAAAGAATCTACATTTTCTCGCCGAGTGGTGGATCCGCACCGACGGTTTTGTCCTGACCTGGATCGGCAACATCTCCCGTGTCAATCAGCAGCGCAGTAAGCCACTTCGGAGTGGTGGTTGAAGTTCGCCCCGTCCGCGCTCGAAGCTCCGACCGGGAAATGATAGGGTGCAATCTTTCAAACGAACATGGTTTCAGGGCAGCCACAGATTATCCTGTTCTGGCAGCCGGTCCGAGCTAATTTAGCGGCGGTTCGGGCGGTCCCAATAGTTCGGCACCCATCGAGAGTCTAAAACGCTCGGAATTCGCCATATACGATGAAACTCGATCTGGCTTGTTCAACAAGAGCTTCCGCATTGCTCAGCAGCGAGCCAAGCTTCCGGTGTTTTCGCAAGGGTAACAGCCACGGGTCAGACTTCAACGTGTCCGGTGCGCAGGTAAAGCCGAGGCGTGCCGCTCGTTGGAGAGCCTTGATTGAGGAATCGAGCAAGCCAATATGACTGTAGTGTCGAGCGAAGTAAATCAGGATTTCTGGTTCGCGGCTAGTATCAGCCTCGTCCATTGTGCTCTCCGCTTCCCTGGTTTTGCCCTCGAGAATAGCCAGTAGCGACAGCATCAGAGCTGTTATGAGCTTCGAGAATGAAGTCTTGCTCAGTCGCTCGCGCAGGAGGGCAGCTGCTTGCTTTCGGTCGTCCAACGCAGCCCATGCGGCTGCATCCAGGTAATATCCGGTTCGCCCACTGTAAGCTTCGATTGCAGTTTTGTACTGTCCTGCTAAGAAGAAGGTATGCGCCACACTCGTCGTAACGGCAGGATCCAGCTCGACAGCTCGGCGGTGCGCTGCAACAGATTCTCGAAGCAGTCCGCGGAATCGGAGCACTTGGACCAGACTGGAGAAAGACTCCGCTTCTGTCGGATGATGCTTCAGGCGTTCGAAAACCCGACGCATCGCCTCATCAGCACGGCCGAGATCCACCTGTAGGAGCGTGTAGAACTGGTGAGCGGAGGCCAGATCGGGATCGAGCACGAATGCACGCTGAAACGCGGCTTCCGCCAACTCCGGAATAACGGAGCTACTGTGGGTGAATTTATCGAGGAACCAGCAACACCGGCCGAGCCATGCCCATGCCGCCGCAAAGTCCGGATTCTCGGCCAGACAGGTCCAGTACAAATCTCGCGCGAGAAGCATAGACTCGAGAGATCGCTGCGTGGTCAGTTCCCGAGCACGCATAAATCTTTCGTAAGTCTGCCGCCTGACGCCAGGTTCTCCTGAGACGGGCAATTCAAATCGATATCCGTGCTTGGAAACGGTCCGAATCGCATCGTGGCCAAGAGTTTTTCTAAGGCTAACGATCAGATTTGTGAGATTTCGCTCACTTACGTGTACATCGGGCCAGAGTGCTTCATTCAGCTCCTGTCTGGAAATCATGTGCTCTGCCCCTCGAACCAGGCAAACTAGAGCGTCGAACGCTTTTGGTTGAAGAGCAATCGAGACAGCGCCCCTCTTGAGCAGGCGGTCGGCCGGATACAGCGCGAAATCGGCAAAGCGATATGCTGTCTCAGCCGCGCTTTGATTTTTCTTTGAAAATCCCTGTGCCATACCTGCTGCGACTGCACTGAGAATAAGCCTACACTGCAGGCATGAAAGAGACCAAAGCAAGCGGCATTCGAAATCTACTCAGGGTTGTGGCGATTCTTCTTCTGGTCAGCGTGGGCTGGCAGCAGCGCGGGTTCTCGCTCGGGCAGGTGACAGGCGCGGAACAGGCGCGGGCGCGAGATGGAGCGCACGACTTCGACTTCAACATTGGCGTGTGGCATACGCACATACGCCGTGTGCTCGACCCGTTCTCGGCTTCGAGCGACGTGGTTGAACTCAACGGCACGGTCACGATACGACCGGTTTGGGGTGGGCGCGCGAGGCTGGAAGAGATTGAAGCCGACGGTCCGAAGGGACATTGGGAAGGACTGTCGCTGTTTCTGTACAATCCGCAGTCGCACCAATGGAGTCAGTCGTTCCTCAACAGTAAGATCGCAGTTCTGTCCGGTGGTCTAGTGGGCGAGTTTCATGACGGCCGCGGCGAGCTGTACGCACACGATACCTTTCGCGACAAGTCGATCTTCGTACGGGGGGTGTGGTCGGAGATCACTCCCAATTCGCATCGTTACACGGAATCGTATTCGAATGATGGAGGGAACACGTGGTTTACGTCATTTGATGCTCATAAGACGCGGGAAGAGGATTTACCGCCGTCGGACATGGCTGCTGGGGCCGAGCCGATGAGCGCTGATCCCGATGGGCACGCCTTCGACTTCGATCTGGGAACCTGGCATACGCAGTCTTCTCGGCTGATGCATCCACTGACGGGGTCGACGACCTGGGCTGATCTGGAGGGGCAGACGGTGGTTCACCGAGTCTGGGGAGGACGCGCCAACCTGGCGGAATATGTGGGCGACGGCCCGGCTGGGCACGTGCAATTGCTGGCGCTGCGATGGTTCAATCCAAATACCCATGAATGGAACCTCGACTTCGCGACGCCGAACGTCGGCAGGTTAGGCGAGCCGGGAGTGGGGCAGTGTAAGAATGGCCGTTGCGAATTTTACGACCAGGAGGAGATCAACGGCAGATATGTATGGATTCGATTTTCCATCTGGAAAATTAGCGAGGATTCCGCGCAATCCGCGCAGGCATTTTCCAATGATGGAGGCAGGAGCTGGGAAATAAATTGGATTAACAAATACACGCGCATGAAGAATTGAACGCCAAAGTCAGCCCGCGAGTCGTTGACTCGATCGTTCGCACCACGTTCTAGAAGGGAGAATCGGTTAAATCATCCGTCGTAGTACGTGCACGGAAGATGTCTCTGAATGATAGTCATCTCCGGATAGTAGTCATCTCCGGTTTGCTGGCCGAATCGTCGGCAAATTGGAGCGCGCCGGGATTCACTCTCGGTGAGCGACAGGCCCCTGGCGGTGACGCCACCAATTCGCTTCCTGCCAAGGGTGCGTCAGATGAGAGCAGATTGCCTACATATTCTGGAAATCTTGGCTTTCGTTGACGGCCACTTCGGTGGCCCCGCCGTCTGAGTAGCCGGACCGGCATTGGCTCCTGTTCCCTTCCACCCGCGGCTCCGCTCCCGGAGCGCACACCACTGGCGTGCATCTGCAAAATATCTCAGTCCGCACAGCGGTCCCGCCAAGTAAGACGATGGCTGAGATGCAAGGCGGGCAATCTGGAGTCGTGCCTCACCAGCCCAGCCAGGCGGGTGGATCTGCTGTGGGGTGGCGCCTCGCGACTATTACCCCTGATCGTCGGTTCCACTGGTTTTTCCCGTAGCGTTCGCCCCCGCGAGGTGCGGCTAAAGATTGTGCAAGCCGGAGACCCCGTTTCGCGGCGGACCGCTCGTCCGCCGCTCGTCGATTGACCGACCGGCTTCGTATCAGAAAACTGCGGGAGGCGTCAGCGGCACCCAGCACGAAAACATTTTCGTGCAATAAACGTACGATGACTCGGCAGTGTGGCCTTTTCCGCCATTGGGGCTCTTCCTGGAATCAATAAAGTACGTGCTGTCAACACCCTAGATCGTTCGGCTCCTGCCGCGCTCGCCAGGTTTTTCAATCACATCCGTCCGATGCCCCGGCGACCGGTTGGAACCAGTTCTGAGTTCGAAACTCTAGCGCAGCAAACCCCGCCTGGCCCACCCGGAACTACCGAATTCCCAATTCTTAGATTTTTCTGCAACCTATCTTCGAGAAGCACATCGAAAGTTATACCTGAAGAGGATCCGAACGTATGCCCACCGCGCAAGAAAAGCACTACGGTGAGAGAGAAACTCCTTCAACCTTCCGCTTGGATGTGCCGCTCCACGACCTCTTAACCAAGTCTCCGGCCGCAAGACCAATTCTGCTTGAAGACAGCGGAGAGAAGTTTCCCGAACCCGTTTTCCCACAACGTCCCGACCTGCTCGCCCAGGACGACAACTACGAAGCTAACCTTACGCTCGCCAGGATCGGTAAACGACCTTGGCCGACGCCCTATGTTCTGCGGGCTATGAATGGGTGGTTGTTTCCCTACCTGAAATCTCGGGTGCTGCCGGGAGCGTTTCACCCCATCATTGCCTACCTGTTTACCGAGTGGAAGTGCAATCTGGACTGCCATTATTGCTGGGCATTCGATAACAGCGTGAAAGGCATGACTGAAGAAGTGGCCAAGCGCTCGATTGATTGGCTGCATTCGACAACCTGCCGGGTGCTGGCGTTCATGGGCGGCGAACCACTCTTGCGTCCGCAGCTGGTGCACAGAGCCTGTTATTACGCGGCCAAGAAGGGTTTTTGGATTTACATGCCGACCAACGCCCGTTTGTTGCGTCCGGATGTGATTGACCGGCTGGCGGATGCGGGGGTGGCTATCTTCAACTTTGCCGTGGACGCGGTCGAAGAGAAGCCGGGGCTGCCCAAGGCGCTCACTCCGGTGCGAAAGTACTTCGATTATCTGGTGCGCAAACAATATAAGTACGGATACTCCGTGTTCTTCAACATCAACATCTGCCGGAACAACATGGAGGATGTGAAGCAATTGACGGAGATCGCGCGCGATCACGGCATCGCGACCGATTATCATCTGAACGAATCTCCGATGATCGAGCAAAGCCACTTCAAGCACTATGACGCGAACGACACGTTCATCTACCCGGAGCACTGGCCGCAGGTCGACGAGCTGGTCGATTGGCTGATCGAGAAAAACAAGTCGGGATACAAGATGGTGAACTCGGTCAAGCGACTACAGGACATGAAGGACTTTATGCGCGGCAAGGTGGAACCGTGGAACTGCCGTGCGGGACAGAACTCGATCATCATTCGCGTAGACGGCAGTCTGGCCCCTTGCTTCCCCATGTATTCGGCAACGCACGATTGGGGGGTCATCGGAAATCATAACTTTGAAGTTCGGCAATTGGATGAAATGAAGAAATCGTGCCAGACCCACTGCTTTTCCACCTTGAATCATAACCTCGGTTTCTGCTACAACGACTCAAGGGTGGTTAAGTGGGTGCTCAAACAGGCTGCCCGCGGATTCCAGGGCATCAGTGGCAGCTTCGCTTAACCGGGTCAAGACCCCTCCTGAGGTCTTGCAAGTTGGGGCAGTGAGAGCTGGCCGAAGTTGGCGAGTGGTGTGGGTTTTGTCGCTTATCCGGCGCCCCGAGACTCGTTTGTAGACGTTTCTCGCTGGTGCAAAACTTGAGCCTCCTGTAACACGCTATAGGAGTTTCCGGTAATGTTAGATCGCAGGTTTGAAACTAATCTGCCGAGTTTCTGCGGATTCCTGCGCCCTTCTGCTGCCAATCAAAGTTTGGTTGCTTTCCATTCTTTTCGTTTCTGCAACAAGGTCTCTTGTGCCGCAATCCGCTCGTCTGGAGTTTCACACCTCAAAATCAGATCACCACAAAATGCCGGAGGAAGATAATGGCTACCCATCTCGTGCAAATCGATAACGATGAGGAAATCAAGCAGCGCCTGGAGGCAGAGCGGGGTCGACTCCGCAAGATCGCTGGCTTGGACCAACCCACACACTTTCATCGCCCGGTGGAGCGGGCGTTCAAAGCGGAGGAGAGGGACCGCGTCACCATTCTGTTTGGCGGCTTTACCTGGAAGCACGAGGATCTGATCCGCGCCGTCTTCCAAGGCTGCGGTTACCGCTGCGAGAAACTGCCCGTACCCAATGTCGCCGCTTTTCAGACCGGCAAGGAATTTGGCAACAACGGACAATGCAACCCGACCTACTTTACCGTGGGAAACTTGGTGCAGTACCTGCAATTTCTGGAGAAGGAGGGTCTCTCGCGCGACAAGATTTTGAATAACTATGTGTTCTTCACCGCGGGATCCTGCGGTCCTTGCCGCTTCGGAATGTACGAGGCGGAATATCGCTTCGCCTTGAAGAACGCTGGCTTCGACGGCTTCCGCGTCCTGCTGTTCAAGGACAGCGACGGTATTAAGGCCGCTTCCGGTGAGCCTGGATTGAAATTCACCATCGACTTCGGATTTGGAATGTTGAATGCCATGCACCTCGGCGACGTGATCAACGATTTGATCTATCAGATTCGGCCCTTCGAAGTGAATAAGGGTGAGACCGATCGCGTGTTCCGGGAAATGGTGGACGGGCTTTGTGACGATCTCAGGCATCGCGACTCGTTCGAGATTGAGCAGCGCGCGCCCAATTGGCTCAAGCCAAAGTTCAAGAACAACAAAGTGCTGAGAAACACCGCGAATGTGTTTGGCAAAATGCACGAGCACCTGTGGGGCAAGGATTATCTGAACGCTTTGCACACCGCCCAGGAGCGGATGGATCGCATCGAAGTGGACCGCACCAAGGTCAAGCCGGTGGTGAAAATCACGGGCGAATTCTGGGCACAGATCACCGAGGGCGACGGCAACTTCCACATGTTCGATTTTCTCGAACGGGAGGGCGCCCAGGTCATTGTGGAACCGATTGCCACCTGGGTGGCTTATCTGATGTATCAGGCGAAAGCGCACGCCATTGCGAAATGGCCGGTGAACCGTCCGCATCGCAATCCCGAGTGGTATGAACTTAAGAAGAATCTAGCCAATTATTTGGGCTTGCATAAGAAGCTGTGGGGGATTGGCTTTGGAGAAAAAGCGTGGCAGTTCTTCTACCATCGCACCATCAAGAACATGGGCGACATTACCCATCACTTGGTGCCTCAGACCGAACTTGCCGAGATGGCGCATCCCTTCTACAACCAGTTCGCACGCGGCGGCGAAGGCCATCTTGAGGTCGGCAAGAACGTTTACTACACCGTGCATAAGCTTTGCCACATGGTGCTGGCGTTGAAACCGTTTGGCTGCATGCCGTCTTCCCAGTCGGATGGAGTGCAATCCGCGGTCGTGAATAAGTTCAAAGACATGATCTTCCTGCCGGTTGAAACTTCCGGCGAAGGCGAAGTGAACGCTCACAGCCGCGTGCAAATGGCGTTGGGCGAGGCCAAGGTCAAGGCCAAGACCGAGTTTGAACATTGTCTCAAGTCAACCGGAAAGAGTCTCGATCAGATCCGCGATTACATTGCTGAACATTCGGAACTGCGCCGGCCTTTCTACCATGTGCCTCACCGTGAAGGCGTCGCTGGAACCGCGGCTCAATTCATTCTGCATGTGAGCGACCGCATGGATAAGACCACGCTGGGGAGGAAGCGCTCGCGCGTTCCCGGAGTCGCGCTTCCGAACGCTGCCTGAAGACCGTAGCCAACCGCCATCTTGTTTGGGACTCATTCTTCGACAGGATGGCGGAGCTACTATACGCGACGCTTCAATAACTTGCTGGCCCATTATCGGGAGACGTGATGCACGATCCTCTGGAACACGACAAGAAGCCAAAGCTCTTTAGTATTGCCCCCCTACCTCCGCAGAAGCCGCACGATCACCATACCCAATTTATGGTCGGGCTCGATGTAGGCTCGACCACAGTGAAGGCAACAGTCGTGGATGCTGCGACGGACGCTGTGCTGTGGCAGGACTATCAGCGCCACGAGACGAAGCAACCGGAGAAGACCCTGGAATTCCTTCGGCGCATCGAACAAGAGGTGGGCATCAATCGCCATAACACGCGCATGTTTATGACTGGCTCTGGGGGTGGAGCGATCGCCGATCAGATTGGCGCCAAGTTCGTGCAGGAAGTCACCGCAGTTTCGCTTGCCGTCGAGAAGATGCATCCCGAAGTGTATTCGGTGATTGAACTCGGCGGCCAGGACGCCAAGATCATTGTCTTCAAAGATGACGAGGAAACCGGACGGAAGAAGAAAATTCCTTCCATGAACGATAAGTGCGCCGGCGGGACGGGCGCAGTCATCGACAAGATTAATGCCAAGCTCAAAATACCGGTTCTCGAACTCTGCGAGCAGGGATATCACGGAATCAAGCTCCATAAAGTTGCGGGAAAATGCGGAGTCTTCGCCGAGACTGATATCAACAGCCTGCAGAAGGTTGGTACACCGCCAGATGAATTAATGGCTTCACTGTTTGAGGCCATCGTTTTACAAAACCTGAGTGTGCTCACTCGCGGCCACACCCTGCGGCCACACGTGCTGCTGTTGGGCGGGCCGAACAGCTTCATTAAGGGCATGCGGGAAGCGTGGCAGGCAAATATTCCCCGCATGTGGCAGGAGCGCAAGGTCAACATCCCCGAGGGCGCCAAGCCCGAGGATCTCATCAAGGTTCCCCAGAACGCACAGTACTTCGCCGCCATGGGTGCTATTGAATTCGGCAGGAGCGAGGAAGACAGCGTCGGCTGTTATCAGGGCTACGAAAAGCTGTTGCATTACATCGACTATGGGCGCCAGGAGGAAAAGGCCAAGTCCGGCGCTAAAGGGCTGGCCGCAAGCGACACAGAACTCGACGATTTCAAAGTCTCCTACCGCCGCAAGAAGTTCACTCCGGCAACGTTTCATACGAATCAGACGGTCGGAGGCTTCATCGGTATCGACGGCGGCTCGACCTCGACCAAGGCTGTGCTGCTCGACGAAAACGGCGACATCCTGTGCAAGGCTTATCAACTCTCGAATGGCAATCCGATCCAGGACACGATTGAGATGTTCGAGAATCTGCGCGGACAGGTGGAAGCGCAGAAGGCTAAGCTGGAGGTTTTGGGAGTCGCGACCACGGGATACGCGAAAGACATTTTGAAAGATGTTCTGCACGCCGATGTGGCGCTGGTAGAAACCGTGGCTCACACCGAGTCGGCGCTGAAGTTTTATGAAGATCCGCACGTCATCGTGGATGTGGGCGGCCAGGATATCAAAATCATCATTCTGCACAACGGCCGCGTGAAGGACTTCAAGCTGAACACGCAATGCTCGGCGGGCAACGGGTATTTCCTGCAATCCACCGCAGAAGGCTTCGGCTTGGGCGTGGAACAGTACGCCGATCTGGCGTTCTCCGCGCAGGCGATGCCGATTTTCGGATATGGCTGCGCCGTCTTCATGCAGTCCGACATCGTGAATTTTCAGCGGCAAGGCTGGCGGGCGGAGGAGATTCTTGCCGGGCTCGCGGCCGTGCTTCCCAAGAATGTTTTTCTGTATGTAGCCAGCATTCCCAACCTTGCTGCGCTGGGCACACGCTTCGTGCTGCAGGGGGGCACGCAGAACAATATGGCGGTGGTGAAAGCGGAAGTGGACTTCATCCACAACAGCTTCCGGGCTGCAGGCAAGAAGCCGGAAATTATTGTGCACGAATTCTGCGGCGAATCTGGGGCGATCGGGGCTGCGGTTGAGTCTCTTCGTCTCTGGCGGAACGGCTTAGAGACCACGTTTGTCGGCCTGGACGCGGTTCGTAAGATTCAATACCGCACCACGCGCAACGAGAGCACGCGTTGCAACTTCTGCAAGAACAACTGCCTCCGCACCTTCATTGACATTCGCACCGCGCCCAAGGACGATCTGGCCTTTGTGCCGATCCAGAAGGTCACTAAAGTTCCGCTGATGCATGGTGAGCAGCGCCTCATCATCGCGACTTGCGAAAAGGGCCTTGTCGAAGACATCAACGACATGAAGGACATCAAAGCCGGTCTCGATCAGGTCAAAGACAAGTATCCTAACTTTGTGGACTTCGCTGCCCATGAGGTCTTTCGCCCCGTCAATGCGAAGAATGTGGCCGACCCGGTTCCAACGAAGACGTTTTGGAACAAGGCGGCCAAAGAGCGCATTCCATTAATGGAAAGCCGCAAGAAACTTCGCGTGGGTATTCCCCGTGTGCTGAACATCTATACGTACGCGCCGCTCTTCAACGGCTATCTGGAGAGCCTGGGAGTGCAGCCCGAGAACATTGTTTATTCCGACTACACCAGTTCCGATCTCTACCGTGCCGGCGCGAGCCGTGGGGCAATCGATCCTTGCTTCCCGGCAAAGATCGGCATTTCGCACGTTTACAACTTGATTCAGGAAAAGCATCGCAAGAAGCCGCTCAACGTAATCTTCTTCCCCATGTACGACGTGCTCAGTTCTCCGCTGGTGAAAATCGTGGGCGCTAATGCCTGTCCGACAGTGACTGCGACACCGGAAACGGTCAAGGCTGCATTCACCAAGGAAAACGACGTCTTTGCCGAACACAATGTGAAGTATCTCAATCCCGTTCTGAATTTCGCGGACCGCAAACTATTTGCTCACCAGATGCTCGAGGCCTGGCGGCAAATCCTGGGTCTGTCGCAGGAAGAGAATGACAGGGCCGTTGAGTGCGGCTACAAAGCGCTGGAAGACTACGAAAAGAGCATTCGCCAGCGCGCTCGCCAAGTGCTCGACCAGTTGGAGCGCGAAGATCGCATCGGGATTGTCATGCTGGGTCGGCCGTATCATCACGACCCCGGGTTGAATCACGAAATTATGGAGGAGTTCCAGAAGCTGGGCTATCCAATCTTTTCGCAGAACACGCTGCCTCTGGATGAGGATTTGCTGGAGCGTTTGTTCGGCGAGGAAGTTCGCGCCGGCGTAATCAGTCATCCGCTCGATATCGGGGATGCCTGGAAGAACTCCTATTCCTGCAGCACGAACCACAAAGTCTGGGCGGCAAAATTCACTGCCCGGCACCCCAACCTGGTAGCGCTGGAGATTTCGAGCTTCAAGTGCGGCCATGACGCTCCAATCTACGGGGTAATCGAGGGCATCATCGAACAGTCCGGCACACCGTATTTCTGCTTCAAGGATCTGGACGAGAACAAGCCCACCGGCTCGATCAGGATTCGCGTCGAAACCATCGATTACTTCCTGCGGCGATATCGTGAAGAGGTGATTCGCAAACGCAAAGCCACGGAGGATATTGAGGCTCAACTGACAGCCTTAGAGGCGGAAATGAGGGCGCAGCCGTCGCTGGATGTGACTCTCGATCCCACTCTCGACCGCGTGGTACAGGACATGGCAGCCGATTAAGAACTGAGCGCCGGTAATCGGCATTCGACACCTCCGTTTCCTGCCCGTAGGGGGGCCGCGGGCCGCTCGGCCCGCGCCCCCTACGTCTTACGCCCGCATGAGACCAGGACCCTGAATCGGGTACAAATTCTCCAGAGTCGCTCGTATTATGGGGCAAAGCTGCTTCCACTTCCTCGAGAATTCATCTATCGGGCGCCTCTAGATAGCAGTTGTATCCATCGAATCAACCATTGAGGATGTGCTCGATCAGGCAGCCAC
>Ga0210398_10002199_pt1 | contig 19227 bp, 16 predicted proteins | sample IncBWC4OmetaG_FD_161047 | JGI IMG/M metagenome (GOLD analysis project Ga0210398, IMG submission 161047) | Forest soil microbial communities from Barre Woods Harvard Forest LTER site, Petersham, Massachusetts, United States - Inc-BW-C-4-O | ecosystem: Environmental > Terrestrial > Soil >... | reverse complement strand
GGCTGGAACCTGCTGGCGCAGGACATGCTGCAATGCGAATTGAAGGGCCAGTGCGAGTTTCTGCGGACGTACAGCGTTAAGCACAAGGACTAAAACAATCGATCTCTGGAGTGCCGAGTTCACGCTCTCTCCTCGCCAATGCTATATTGTGCCGTTGCCCGGCGGCATTTCTGGGACAAATCCGATGCACAGGCACCTTAAGGAACGTTAACCAGCATCCAAAGTGACGGAAGCTATAATGCAGCGACTCTCACTTCTCCTTTCAGGCGTAGCCTCGGTTCTGTTACTGCTGGCGGCTCCGATCTGGTCATCCGAACTCCGTCAGGTTGGTATGGTGAACATTCCCGGGGCTCCAGGTTTTGGTGAACTGGCATTCGCCAATGGCCTGCTTGTGATGACGCACGCCGGGGCTTCGACAGTCGATGTCTTCGACCCGGTTCGACGCCGCGTGGTTGCCCAGGTTAGCGGTCTGCAGTCGCCGCGAGGCGTTGCGGTGGATGAGAGCAACGGGAAAGTTTATGTCGCCGAACATGGCAACAACTCCATCGCGGTGATAGCGATTGATGAATGGAAAGTAACCGACACGATCCCGCTGCAAGGCTCCCCCGACACGCTGCTGCTGGACGGCAACAAACTCTACTGGACCGATGCCGGCAACGCTACGGTTTCGCTGGTCGATCTTGAAACCAAGCAGAATGTTGGCACAGCGAATGTAGGCGGAACACCACGCGATCTGGTCTTGGATGGCGATCGCAACGTGGTTTTCGCTACCATGCAGGATCTGCACCAGGTGGTGGCCATAGATTCGCAATTGAAGATCGTGAACCGCTACATACTGAACGCCTCGCAGCCCACAGGTATGGTTTACGACCCCCAGTCGCAGGAGCTTTATGTCGCGGTGCGGTTCGGAGTAGTGGCTCTCAAGGCTGGAACTGGCGCCGAGGTGAATCGCGTTCCCGCCGCGGGGGGCGTGGATGCGCTCTGGCTCGATCCGGAATCGCGAATGCTGTACGCGGCAAGTGATGGCTCGTTGCTGACGATCCACGCCAACGGCAGCCTGACTATCGCCGACGAAATCACGACCGACGTCAAGGGACACACGGTGGCTTACGACTCGGCCAAGAAGCTGGTGCTGCTGCCGGGAGGCCGCGAAGGAAAGTCGAAAGTGCTAATCCTTCGACCCATGGGCGCAAGTCCGCTAGATACGTCCCTCGGAAATGCACGGGCCGAAGTTCGTTGACGCCGGCAAATCACGAACATTGCGCGCTTCTTAAGAAATCTCCGTAAGCTGCTACCGGGGTGAGATGCGCCGCTGAATCTCCGCCGCCGCAAATCCATCCAATCGGTGAGCCACCTGGAATGAAAATCGGCATTACCTGTTATCCCACATACGGCGGCAGCGGTGTAGTCGCGACCGAGTTGGGCCTGGAACTGGCGCAGCGTGGCCATCAGGTGCACTTCATTTCGTATTCGCAGCCCATCCGGCTGACCGAGCCGCAGCCTAATATTCATTATCACGAAGTTGAAGTGTCGCGTTACCCGCTATTCGAATATCCGCCCTACGATTTGGCGCTGGCTACGCGCATGGCCGAGGTCGCCGAGATTTACGACTTAGACCTGCTGCATGTGCATTACGCGATTCCACATTCGGTGAGCGCGATGTTGGCGCGCCAGATGTTGTGCTATGACCATGCGCGCCAGCGTCGACGACTACCCTACGTCACCACGCTACACGGTACGGACATCACGCTAGTGGGCGCTGATCCTTCGTATCTGCCGATCACCCGCTTCTCCATCGATCAGAGCGACGGTGTCACTTCGATTTCCAACTATCTGAAGAAGCAAACGCTCGATATCTTTGACGTCCAAACGCCCATCGCGGTCATTCCCAACTTCGTCAATTGCGACCTCTATCATCGTACGCCGGAGTCGATGCAGCACCGCTCTGAATACGCAAAAGCCGGCGAGAAGATCCTGGTGCACCTGTCGAACTTTCGGCCAGTGAAACGCATCCCGGACGTGATCGAGATTTTCGATCGCGTGCAAAAGCAAATCCCCGCACGGCTGTTGATGATCGGCGATGGCCCGGAACGCTCTCCTGCCGAATGGCTGGCGGTGAAAAAAGGCATCCACAACAAAGTAGATTTTCTCGGGAAGCAGGACCGCATTCACGAAAAGCTTCCGGTAGCCGACGTTATGCTGTTGCCCAGCCAATTGGAGTCGTTTGGATTGGCGGCGCTGGAAGCGATGGCTTGCCAAGTGGTTCCGATCGCCACCAATGTCGGCGGCGTGCCGGAAGTGATCGATCACGGGCAGACGGGATTTCTGGGCGACGTCGGCGATGTGGATGCCATGGCGAACTATGCGCTGGACATTTTGTCAGACGATGCCAAGCTTAAGCAGATGGGCGAGCAGGCCCGGGCCAGCGCGCAAGCGCGATTCTGTGCCAGTAAAATCATTCCAATGTACGAAAAGTACTATCGTGAGGTGCTGGACCGCTCTTCGTAAATTGCTCCCACCACCGAGCCGCCCATTTCCTCGGCTTGCAGCACCGGTAGCACTAGTCTTACCAGGGTGCCGCGATTCGGTTGGCTCTCGAAAGTAATTTCTGCCGCGTCGCCGTACACGACTTGCAGCCGCTCGGTAACATTCGACATTCCAATACCGGTACCTGTAGAAACGCTGGTCCCGGCCTGGGGCATGCCAACCCCGTCGTCCTCCACTTCGATAACCAGGCGATGATCGGCATTGCGGCTGCGCAGGTAGATGCTGCCGCCTTCCACCTTGGCCGCGAAGCCATGCTTCACCGCATTTTCGACCAGCGGTTGCAAGATCATGCTGGGCACGAGATGCTCGAGTGACGTAGGCTCCAGTTCCTTCACCACTTTCAGCTTGTCCCGACCGAAACGCGCCACTTCAATGTCGAGATAGTCGTCGAGAAACTCGAATTCCTCGCGGAGCGGGACAAACGAATCTCCTTTGCGGAGCAAGCGCCGCAGAATGTTTCCCAGCTTGACGATCATCTCGCGGGCGGAATCGGGGTCGCGACGCACCAGCGACGAAATGGAGTTCAGCGTGTTGAAGAGGAAGTGCGGGTTGATCTGACTCTGCAGCGCTTCCATACGCGCCTGCAACAGTAAACGCTCCTGCTGTTCCAGTTTCATCTCGATACGGACATTGTTCAGAACCTTGAGGGCGATCGCTACGGCCATCACCGTTCCTGCGTAGATGGCGAGCTTGACCCACAAGTTTGGCGAATCAATGGCGAAGATGCGGCGGGGAAATGCGCGGTGGAGCTGTATGTGAATGAACTCGAGAACAATGATCAAGAAGAAGAACGAGGTTTGCCAATCGATGAACGACTTGCGAATGCTGCGTCGTATCCAGTGGTACATGCTTAAATCAAAGAGCGGAGAGAATGACCAGATGGCTTCACGCTCGGGGGCGATGTGGCGAAGCAATCCGGCGGCGGCGCCCGCCAGAATACACATCGGCAGCGCGAGCCATTCTCCAAGCAACAAAGATGGCAGGCCCACCAGAACGCCTCCGGCCGTTCCCACCAGGCGTCCACCAATGACGCCCATAAGGATTGCGCCGACAAAGGCGATATCGGCCGCCTGAAAGTTATGCACCCAGCCGCGCACCAGCACGCCCAACGCAATTGGCGTACCCACAATGAATACGATCTCGATTTTTTCGCCAAACGTGCGCTCTTCGCGAAACAACAGCACACGAAAGCGGCGAGCCCGCACTAGCACACTGCTGATGGCCGCGGCTACGCCGAGACGAATCAGCAAGGTTACGAGAATGAGCTTTTGGTCCAAAGTCGGTTGCCGGTTGTCAGTTGCCGAGTCACTTTCAAAAAACACTTCCGACAACTACAAGCTATCAGCTATCGTAGAAATCGTTTTATCCTATCGCTCTGGCAGCTTCCCTGATCGCCCGTTCCGCCCTTTCGCCGTTGGGCGCGGCGCCTTGTGCCATATCGCGATTGCCGCCCCCGCGCGTGCCCAGCGCCTGCACCATCTGTTTCATCAAGCTGCCCATATCATTAGCCAAGCCGGGTGCCTGCGCGAACACCAACGAAGGCTGTGCGCCTCCGCAAGCCAGAAGAGCTACCGTGCGCTCCTTTTTTGTCAGCTTCTGCGCCAACATCTTGATGAAGCTCAGGTCGCGCTCGGCGAAATATTGCACTACCAGGGTCGCAGAGCCTCGCTGGTCGGCCGTTTGCAGCATGCGCTCCGCATGCAGTTCCGCGACTTCTTCCAGCAGACGATGCTGCGCCTTTTGCGCCAACTTGATTTCGTCCTGCCAGTTGCGAATCTGCTCCGGAACATCCCAGATATGGGTCGAAAATAGCGCCGCTGCATCAGTCAAAGTCTCGAAATCGCGGCGGGCGGTGGCTACGGCGCGCAAGCCGCAAACAAATTCGACCCGAACTCCCTGCCTCACCTTCTCGGTTTTCCGCAACAGGATGACGCCGATCTGCCCCGTGCTGCTCACATGTGTCCCGCCACAAGCATTCAAGTCAAAATCGCGAATAGCGATCAGGCGCAGCTTGTCGCGCCCGGCGTTCGGAATTTTGCGGACGCCCATAGAGCGAGCCTCATTAGGCGTTGCAAAGCGGATCTCGACCGCACGATCCTCGGCGATGACCTCGTTGGCCAGTTGCTCTGCGGCCCGCAATTGTTTGGCGCTGACAGAATCTGCCCCCAAGTCAATCGTGCAGCTCTCATCGCCCATGTGGAACGAGAGGGTCGAGAAACTGCTGAGCTTCTCGAAGGCCGCCGACAACACGTGCTGCCCCGAATGCTGCTGCATATGATCGCGGCGGCGCTCGGCATCGATCACGCCACGCACTTGCATGCCAATTTGGACTACCGCGGGATCACCTTCGACCATATGAAGCACGTCACCAGTCTTCTCATCTTCGGCGACATCGTTCACACGCAAGCGCGCAATTGGGCTGGCGGCTGCCACGATCTCCAACCATCCGGTATCGAAGAGCTGGCCGCCGCTGGTCGGATAAAATGCGGAGCGGTCTAATGCAACTGCGATGTGGCCATCGGCGCTTGCGGCATACAGCACTTGCGCTTCGAACTGATGCAAAAATGAGTCCGTGTAATAAAGACGGTCGGTCAATGAGTCACTCCGAATCAAGCTTCTCTAGAATATCCTTCCGCCCGGTTACATCAGCGGGTTGCGCAGCGCTCGCGCCGCCTGCGCATAGTGGTCGAGCGTCCGCGTGTCGAACAGGACGAAGCGGACTTCGCGAACATGAACTGCCTTCTGCAGCGCCCCCGCCGCGCTGTTCACGGCAATTTGCGATGCCTGGTCTACCGGGTAACGGTAAGCCCCGGTCGAAATCGCCGGGAAGGCGATCGACGCCAGTTGCAGCTCGTCTGCAATGCGGATGGAGTCGCAATGGCAGCGCGCCAAAGTCTCAGGTTCGCCGCGCTTGCCGCCGCTCCAATATGGTCCCACGGTATGGATTACGTAACGCGCGGCCAGGCGTCCGGCCGAGGTCGCGACCGCCTGCCCAGCCGGTAGGTGACCGATACGTCCCACAATCTGCTTGCAAGCTTCGAGAACAGCCGGACCACCGGCGCGATGAATGGCGCCATCCACGCCGCCCCCGCCCAGCAACGAGGAGTTAGCGGCATTGACGATGGCATCGGTCTGCTCGCGCGTAATGTCGCCTGGACCCGCGATTATTATGGATCGGTCACCGAGCGCTATACGGAGAATCTCTTGGCCGTTCATATCACTTGTATGCTTGCTCATCGTACCGCAGATTCTGGCTGACGATGTCGTTCAAACGAGGCAGACCGGTCTGACGCGGCAGGTCTGCTAAGACAAATTATTCAGACATCCTTGTGGGGATGGTGGTCTCTGCTCTCGTCCTCCCACTCCAGGAAGGCGCGGAAGGCTGCGCCACGATGGCTGTAACCAGCTTTCTGTTCGGCGGTCAATTCAGCGAATGTCTTGCCAATTTCCGCGAAATAAAACAGCGGATCGTAGCCAAAGCCATTCGTTCCCCGCGGCGCATGCAAGATGACACCCTCTGCTTTGCCGTGAAATGTCGCCAGAGTGTGACCGTTGCGGGCAGCGGCAATCACGCAGACAAATCGGCCGGTGCGGAATTCGTCAGGCACATCATGTAGCTCCCGCAACAGCCGCGCGTTGTTCGCTTCGTCATCGGAGTTGCCGGAATCTTCCGTAGCCTGCCATTCGTCTGCGGCATAGCGCGCAGAATGCACTCCGGGCGCACCGCCTAAAGCGTCCACCTCCAATCCTGAGTCGTCGGCGATGACCAGTTCGCCTTCCGCATGCTTGCTGTAGTACTCGGCCTTCTTGCGCGCGTTGGCCTCGAACGTCGCACCATCCTCAAGGACCGACGGTAGCGACGCGAAACCGGGCAGCGTCTGGATTTGCACGTTGTGAGCAAGAGCTGCTCCCACAAGGTCGCGTATTTTGCCGGGATTCGATGTGGCCACCAGCACATGCTTCATTGCGTTCTCCTCCGACCAACGTACCAGAATCCGCCGAAGATCAGCGCGGCAACGCTGATGCCATCGCCGAGCCTGCGATCCGGCGTGCGAATGAATTGAACCTTGATGTCGCTGTGGCCGGCGGGAAGAGAAATCACCATGCGGCCTGTAGGGTCATCGGATTGCGCCATGACTTGCCGGCCATTAACTGTCACCCGCCACGCGGGATAGTTCATCAGCCTTAGAACCGCGTGTACCGGTTGAGGTGAATCGACGGCGAGCTGCTTGCGATAGATGCTCCATTGCAGGACCATCCCCTGCGCGCCCGACGGAACCACACGTCCATCCTCGCTGCACAGGCGAAACTCGGGAAAGTCAGGCTTGATTTCGAAGTTGTCGCGGCCGGCGGGCACATACTCATCCGTCCCCATGTAACCGTAGCCCGTGTGATAAACATTGGCGATCATGAATGGCGTATCTTCCGGATCGCAGCGCGGCTGCAACGCCAGATTGGTGCCCACGATCAAGACGACAAAGACCAAGGCGTATGCCCACGATTTGCCACGAAATGCCGGCAGTCCGGTGACCACGAACACCGCGTAAGCCGCACCGGTGATGAGCAACCAGCGCCAGGGAAACTGCACGAACCTCAGCTCCGGCATTAGACGGTAAGCCAAAGCCATCACCGGCAGCATCAGCACCAGCGAAATCGCCGCAAGCATGAACAGCGACCACCATAACTTTGTCCTGCTGCTGCGCCAGGATCGTGCCGCGAAGATCGCAAGTGCCGTGACAATCAACTCTCCTGTCGCGAGCCACGACAACTGGCTGAGGAACCGATGATGCTCAATGTCGCCTGTACGTGCGAACAGAAAGTTCTCGTTCGGCCGCACCCCAGCCGAGAGCAGTTGTCCCCAGGTGATCCAATTTTTTTCATACAGGACCGGAACGATGTAGAAGGCTGCCAGCGCCACGCCCAGAGCCATCGCCCCCACTCCATAAAGGAAAACACGCGAATTGCGGCGGAAGATTGTCATAACCGCCAAGAGAAGTACGACAGTGTAGGACAGGATGATTGCTGCCGGAACATTCGTCAGCCACGCAGCTGCGATGGTTAAGGTCAGCGGAAATAACATCTGCCTCGCGGGACGATCGCGCACGATCCACAAAAGGATTAGCGGCAGAAGTGACGCGGCCAGCATCTCCGCAAAAGCGCTCCGGACATAGATCGTCAACAACATGTAGGGATTTACGGCATAGGCGACGGCGATCAGCGTTGCATCCGGCTCCTCGAACCACTCCCGCGAAAACGCGTGCATGGCCAGCCCGGCAAGGAAGAGCGCGCAGAAATCGAATGCAACCGGCACAAACAGCCAGGGGATAACGCTTCCGAGCGCGCCTCCCAGCATCCAGGAGAGCGGAGGATAGAAGAGGAATCGCGGCTCACCGCTGCCATAGTTGGCGTAAGCTGCCCAGCGCGGATAAACGACGCCTTCGCGCCACTGCTGGGCCACTTCCATCCAACCATTCATGTGGAAGGTAAGATCGTGTCCGCAGGCGATTCCGCGAATACTGAACGGTGCCACCACCGCTAGGGCAGCCAGAAACAGCGCGCATATGGTTGCTGCCTTCACCGCAGAAGCCGGTTTGTCCATGGCTGACATGGTACCCGCCAACAAACGATTGACCATCCCTAAGGGTTGAAGCCTTGGCTCTCTGTGTTTAATTCCGATATAGAAATATTCAATTGCACACAATTCTCGTGATGTTCATTCTCTTTTAACTTTAATTTCAACGTCGCTTTACCTCTATCAAGTATCAAGGTACAGCCTCAGAATCCATGCCTGAGGATTGGAAAGGGTGAGGAGACCTATGCGTCAGTTTCTGGCAACCACGTTAATGGCGGTCATTACCTTCGGACCGCTGGTGAATGCGAACGCCGCTCCGGCAGGGCCGCCGGCAAAAGCCGTAGCCGGCACAACCACAACTCCTATTCAACACCTGGTAGTTATCTTCCAGGAGAATGTCTCCTTCGATCACTATTTTGGCACCTATCCCAACGCCACCAACCCTCAAGGCGAGCCGCCTTTCCACGCGTTTAACGGCACGCCTAACGTCAACGGCATTGCTGGGACGCTGAGCACGGCGAACCCGAACCTGAATCCAGGTAATGGATCGGGCGCGACCAATCCCTTCCGTTTGGATCGCTCGCAGGCCGCGACCGCCGATCAGGACCACGATTACACCCCTGAGCAACTGGCATTCGACAAAGGTCTAATGGACCTGTTCCCGGCCAACACCGGTACTGCCGGGCCGCCTCCGAGCGCCCCGCCGGAACAGGTACTGACCACCGGCCTGACAATGGGGTACTACGATGGCAATACCGTGACCGCGTTGTGGAACTACGCTCAGTATTTCGCCATGAGCGACAATTCGTACGATACCAACTTTGGTCCGTCGACTGATGGAGCGCTGAACCTTATCTCGGGCCAGACCAACGGCGTAACTGAGAATGAGAACGGAACCGGCTCAATCATTAGCGATGGGAATGGCGGCTTTACCGTCATCAGCGATGCCGACCCGCTGGGCGACGCCTGCTCGACCACAACCGGCGAAGTCTTCCAGCTGGGTGGACAGAACATCGGCGATCTGCTAAACGCCGCCGGCGTAAGCTGGGGATTTTTCGAGGGCGGCTTCGACCTCACCATCACCAACCCCAACGGAACGACAGGCTGTCATCGCAGCCACACCTCCACCATCACCGGAACCAATAAAGCCGACTACATCCCGCATCACCAGCCTTTCCAGTATTACGTTTCCACGCAGAATCTTGCGCACACGCGTCCCACGTCGCTGCAGACCATCGGGCAGCAGGGTGACGCGGGCAACCACCAGTACGACACCAACGATTTCTTCAGTGCGATCAATGCCGGCAACTTCCCAGCGGTCAATTTCCTGAAGGCGCCGGGCTATCAGGATGAACATGCCGGGTACTCTGATCCGCTCGATGCGCAAACCTTCATTGTCGACACCATCAACTTCCTGATGCAGTCGCCCTACTGGGCGAGCACGGCGGTCGTGATCAACTATGACGACTCGGACGGCTGGTACGATCATCAGCTTGGCCAGATCATGAACACTTCGCAAACCAGCGCGGATGGACTGACCGGAACGGGCCTGTGCGGTACCGTAGCGCCGCAACTGGCGGGCATCAGCGCCCCACATGCCCAGGGACGTTGCGGCTATGGACCGCGCCTGCCTATGATCGTGATCTCTCCCTATGCCAAGCAGAACTTCGTCGATCACACGATGACCGACCAGTCTTCGATCATCCGCTTCGTCGAAGATAACTGGCTGGCCGGCCAGCGCATTGGAAATGGATCGTTCGACACCATAGCCAATTCCATTGCGTCCATGCTTCAGTTCGTTCAGCCCAGTGCCTGCTCGCGGTATGTGCTACTGAACGACATGACAGGTGAGGTTACTCAAACGGGCTGCGCTCGCTAGTTGATCGGCGCCCACGGTTTCTAGCGACTACCGAATTACGGCAATGGATGCAGCCGCATGATCGCCTGCATCCATTGCTGTTTTGTGCTCTACTGGGTCGAATCCAAGGTGAACGAGTGACTTCACGCCGAAAGTTTTTACGGCAGTCGTCAGTGCTGGCTGGCGGAATGCTCCTGAGCCCGTCGGAGGCGCTGCGCGCGATGTCCCACTCCGTGGAGCCGCAGCCCAACACTCTCAATGTCAGCACTCTGTCGGCTTTTGTTGATCCGCTGCCGTTGCCTCCTATCGCTAAGCCGAATGGGGTGCGTTCGCTGCCTTCCGCCCCCAAAATCAAGCTGCCTTGCTATCGCCTGGCAGCGCAGCCCACCGAGATGAAGATCCATCGCGACCTGAAGCCGACGCGCTTCTGGTCGTTCGGCGGGGCCGTACCTGGGCCGACGCTGGAGACTCGTAGTGGAGAGGGGTTTCTGGTCGAGTGGGCGAACCAGTTGCCGCCACAGCACTTCCTGCCCATCGATCATCGCCTGCACGGAGCCGAGGCCGACAAGCCGCTAGTGCGAACGGTGGCGCATATGCACGGAGCGTTCGTGGGTCCGGAAAGCGACGGCTATCCCGAAGACTGGATCGTTCCCGGCAAGACTGCGCTTTACCATTATCCCAATCAACAGGACGCGGCGATGCTCTGGTATCACGACCACGCAATGGGGATTAATCGCCTCAACATTTACGCTGGGTTGTTTGGTTTGACGTTCGTGAGGGACCGAGTTGAGGACGGCCTGAATCTTCCCAGCGGCAAGTATGAAGTCCCTCTTACGCTCTTCGATCGCCTCATCACGCCGGATGGCCAGCTCTACTATCCGATTGCGGAGAAGCCAGGTGCGCCGTGGGTTCCGGAAGTCTTCGGCGATGCCATTCTGGTGAATGGAAAACTTTTCCCTTATATGGAAGTTGAGCCCCGCAAATATCGCCTGCGCGTTCTCAACGCGTCGAATGGCCGTTTCTACCATCTCTCATTTCAGAACGGTTTGGGCTTTCATCAGATTGGTACCGACCAGGGCCTGCTACCTACGCCAGTTACAGTAAAGAGCCTGATGCTGGCTCCCGCAGAACGCGTCGATGTTATCGTCGATTTCGGCGACAGCCGCGGGGAGCAGATCGTGCTGAAGAACGACTCTTTCACCGTCATGCAATTCCGCGTCTCGGCTAACAAAATAAGCGACGATAGTTCCCTGCCTGCGACCTTGCGCCCCGTGCCCAAGATACCTGAGTCTCAAGCGGTAAGAACTCGGCTGCTCACGCTTGACGAGTATCAGAATCTCGTGACCGAACCGATTCTCATGCTGTTGAATGGAACGTACTGGCATCAGCCCATCAGCGAGAAGCCGGCCCTCAATAGTACCGAGATCTGGAGCTTCGTTAATCCTACCGACGACACCCATCCGATCCACCTGCACGCGGTGCGCTTCCAGATTCTTGATCGCCAACATTACGAACCGTGGACCTACCAGACAAAGCAGGAGTTTCGCTTTCTGGGACCTCGTGTGCCTCCCGAGCCCGGCGAATCAGGATGGAAGGACACAGTGCGCGCCGACTCCAAAATGGTGACCCGCATCATTGTGCGATTCGAGGGCTATACCGGACGCTACGTCTGGCATTGCCACATCCTCGAGCACGAAGACAACGAAATGATGCGGCCGTATGAAATTGTGGCCGGAACGTGATTGTCTTTTGGCGCCCCGCAGTACAATGAGCGAACCATTTTGGTTCGACTCATGAAAATCCAGGATATTCGCCAGGAATTCCCCGCGCTGCAACAGCAGGTTTTTCTCGATTCTTGCGTCAGCCTGGCTCCAAAACGTGCAGTCGAAAGGCTGCGTGCCTTTCTCGATATGGCGGCGTATTGGCCGTCCGGCTCTTCCACCCGGCGTCATCTCGACATGGACCCGCTGCGCAGTGCCGCACGTCCGCAGCTGGCACGGCTAATCAACGCCGGCGAAGATGACGTCGCCCTGGTGGAGAGCACGACCCACGGCCTGAATCGGCAAAGCATCCGGGTTGTCACGCCGGAGGAACGGTCACATCGCTCGGGTATCGTTACCTTCACTCTGGGCGGGGCGGAAGACAACATCGCGCTAACCAACTTTCTGCAAGAGCACAAGGTTCTGGTCTCGGTGCGTTACACATCAGGCGTGGGCGGAGTGCGGGTTTCGTTTCACTTGTTCAACGTTAAGGAAGATCTTGACCGGCTGCTTGAGCCGACGGGAACGTTTCTGCGCCAGCATGCGAAGGCGACCGCTTAATGGCAGCCAACCCAGTTCCACTCCAAGATCGCCACGATCTACTGATTGACAACGAGCAAGGGCTAGCGCGCCAGCTCAGTGAACGCCAGTTGAGCATGATCGCCATCGGCGGCGCAATTGGCACGGGGCTTTTCCTGGGGAGCGCGCTGGCGGTTCGCACTGCCGGCCCCGGCGTTATCTTGAGCTATCTTTTCGCATCCGGCATTGCGCTGCTGCTCATGTATTGCCTCTCGGAGATGGCGGTCGCCCATCCCACAGCGGGATCGTTCGGCCTCTACGCCGACTTGTATATCTCACCCTGGGCGGGCTTCGTCGTCCGCTACACCTATTGGGCGGCGCAATCGGTAGCTATCGGCGGCGAAGCCGTTGCGGCAGCCATTTATACCCAGTGGTGGTTTCCGCAAACGCCTGCATGGATGTGGGTACTCTTTTATTCGGCCGTGCTCATCTTTGTGAATGCCCGCAGCGTAGGCGCGTTCGGAGAATTCGAGTATTGGTTCTCTATGATCAAGGTGAGCGCCATCGTGGTGTTCATCGTTCTCGGGGCTGGAATCCTGTTTGGCATTCATCAGCAGCGTCCGATCGGGTTGGATAATTTACGTTCAAATGGAGGCTTTCTCCCCAAAGGATGGATGGGCGTCTGGCTGGCGCTGGCCTTCGTCATCTTCAGCTTCATTGGGACTGAGATTGTCGCCGTGACCGCCGGCGAAGCGAAGGATCCGGAGAGGGCCGTACCGCGCGCCATGCGAACCATGCTGGTGCGGCTGGTGGTTTTCTACATGGGGGCGATCACCATCCTGGTCGGAGTAATTCCTTGGACCCAGATCCAGCCCGGAAGAAGCATCACGGTCAGCCCATTCGTGCGTGTCTTCGACCTGATGCACATTCCAGCGGCAGCCCACATCATCAACTTCGTCGTGTTGACAGCCGCACTCTCGGGCATGAACTGCAATCTGTATCTCGCGACGAGGATGATTTTCTCGCTGTCGCGCGGAGGTTATGCTCCCCAGGTATTCGGACGAGTATCGAAAAAAGGCACACCGATTCCAGCTCTGATTTTCTCGGCCGCGGGACTAGGCATTGCAACTCTGTTCGCCATATGGTTGCCCGGGTCGGCCTACGTCTACATGTTCGGAATCGCGCTATTTGGCGGACTGTTCGTGTGGCTGATGATTTTCGTAACCCACCTTAGCTTTCGTAAGTACCGGCGTACTCACGGAGGCCGACAACTACCGGTGAAAATGCCTCTGTTCCCTTGGACTACAATTGCCGGAGGTGCGGCAGTGCTGGCGATCATTCTTTCAACCTGGTGGGTGGAGGGCATGCGGGTAACGCTGGAAGCAGGCACTCCCTGGCTGCTGTTCCTGACAGTGATGTATTACATATGGGGACGAAAGCGCTCTTCTACCTGATGTGAAGAATTGTAAAGACTGGGCTGATTTCGTGTTTGCGCGAACTTTTTCCGCCAGGTCACGTCTATATGGGTAACCCAAATCCAAGGTGGGCGCCGAACCCCAACAGAAGTAAACAGGCGCCCGCCGCCCTTTTCAGTTGTGAACTCCAGAAATGTTTAGCGCCAAACAGGCTGGGTAGTGTCGGCGTTCGCTCGGAGCAGGTGTGAGGCTTGAGTCCGCTGCGATCATGAAATGGCAGGACCGGCTGAAGCGCCGCGGAACTTGGTCCTACTGCGTGGCATACATGCCAATGATCCGCTCGATGGCGCGGCGGCATACCACGCAAAACTTGTCATAGCGGGTAAACATGATGCAGTTTTCCTGCGGGCGGTAAAAACCGTGCGACTCGTAATTCGCACCCTCAAACGCTCCCACTCGATCTGAGTACTTGTCGGTGCCCAGCAGTTCATCTTCGTGCTTCTTCTCTTTCTCGAACAGAGCATCCATCTCCGACTCTGGCCGGTTCTCAGCACGGATGCGGCGACGCTCTGCCTGAATTTCGTGCTCGTAGGCCTCGAATTCCGCCTTGTGCCATGGCGTGGGCACCGGGGTACCAGCTACGACCAAGTCTCTCCACTTCAGCATCGCCGGATCCAGCAGCGCAGTCACATTCGGCTCCCAAGGCTCAATCCGCTGCGCTGCAGCCTCATAAGCCACGTCGGAGGTGTAGTATTCGTCGGCCAATCCGGCGAAGTGATGCCCGAACTCGTGCACGAAAACATATGGCGCCCATTCGCTATCGATGGCGACGGTCGCATACAGGTTAAAGATTCCACCTCCACCATAGGTTTTCGCATTCGCCAGGATCTCGATGAACTCGTACGGAGCGTACGACGCAACATCGCGCAGCGCATGATTGTCGGTGGTCATGATGTAGCGCTCGCTGTCGAACGTGTCGTACGACGCGCCCACCGGCGAGTGACGATACACGCCGGTCGAGGGCCGCGAAACTCCCGATTGCTCCGCCGCAGGACATAGGCCCCAAACGTTGAAATCCTTGCGATGCTCTTTGAAAGGCGAGCGGGAGAACAGGATCTCGGTGGCGTGCCTGGCATCCTGTTCGAACTTGTTGCGCTCGGCCGCGGTGTAGCCATCGCCGAGGATCAGCAAGTCGACCTTGGTTGCGGGGTCGCCCATCTTCTGGATGGTCAGCAGCGGGCCGGGTGACGGCGGCTTCGCTGTGTCGATGAACTTGTCCTGGAGATCGATGGTTGTCGTCCAGACTTCGTGAAAGTCGAGTTCCTCGCCTTCCTTGCGCTCCTTCAGCACGATCTTCACCGGCGCCATGGGAGCGGGAAAACGCAGCGACTCAGAAAACGTGCGGTTTAGCTTCTTGGCTTCGTCAGTCTGTGACCACTCGCTGAAGATGGAGCCAAAGCCGCGCGAATACAGTAGCCGCCCACTCGCCTTGTCGCGGACTTCGAAGAAATAATTCCCCAGATTGGTATCGTCGATTGTCTTCGCCATGTCGCCGGGCCACGGCAGCGGCTCAATGACGACGCGATCAAAGCTGAATATCTCCTGGGTGGCGTTGCCGGTGTGGTAGTAGTCCAGCCGCATGGTCGCGGGAGCGGCCGCAAAGGCCAATGTCGAGGTGAAAATCATAAGGGACAGAACAATCAACGATAGGCGCCGACAAAAGATTGCCAGAAGCATTTGTATTCTCCGCGTTTGAACCAACTCAAGCTCGCGAGTTTGATTCCTATGAGGGTAATACAGCAGGCCCGCATTGAGTGTGGAAACAATTTACTGGTTTGGCGACGACTGCGGTAGGGCGGCTATCAGTGGTGGAGGAAACTGATGACTGCGGCCCATGGCTGACGGCTTCAATCGGCGGTACAATTAAGATTGAGTAGTTACCATGCAGTTAACAGTCTTACAGCCCCAAGTCCACGAGGCACGCTGGTGGGAGACGATGGCCGATGGGCGCCTGCACTGCTACCTATGCCCGCGCCATTGCCATATCGGAGAAGGCCAGCACGGCTTCTGCTTCATCCGCAAGAATGAAGGTGGGCGGCTGATCCAGCTCGGCTACGGCCGGCCGGCGGCGATCGCCATGGATCCGGTCGAGAAGAAGCCGCTGAACCACTTTTTCCCGGGAACGAAGATTCTCTCCATGGGTACCGCAGGCTGCAACATGGGATGCTTCTTCTGCCAGAACTGGGATATCTCTAAGGCTAAGTCAGATCAGGTAAATTCGTTAGCTCTAAAACCTGAGGACGTGGTTGAAGTTACTCTGGAGCATCACGCGCCGCACATTGCCTTCACCTACAACGAGCCCACCATCTGGGGCGAGTACGTCATCGACATCGCGCGCGAGGCCCACGACGCCGGCCTGAACACCGTGATGGTGTCCAACGGCTACATCACGCGCGAGGCGTTCTTCGACATTTATCGCTACATCGACGCCGCCAACATCGATCTCAAAGCTTTCACCGAAGATTTCTACGGCAAGATCACGCTGACGCATTTGCAGCCCGTGCTCGACACGCTGAAGTGGCTGCGGCACGAGACTGGCGTGTGGTTCGAGATCACCAATCTCATCATCCCCACGCTAAACGACGGTGACTCCGAGTTCAAAGAGCTTTGCAACTGGGTGCTGGAAAATCTGGGCGACGATGTTCCGCTACACTTCACCGCGTTCCATCCCGATTTCAAGCTGCAAGATAAGCCTCCAACCCCACCGGAGACGCTGCATCGCGCCCGCAGGATTGCTCGTGAGATGGGCCTGAAGTATGTCTACGAAGGGAACATCTTTTCCGATGGTGGGAATACGATCTGCCCCGGATGCAAGCAGGTGGTGATCACGCGCTCATGGCACTCGGTGATGTCGAATCGGATGAAGAATGGCTGCTGTGCAAGTTGTGGAACGCCGATCGCAGGAGTATTCACACAAGCTGAAGCAGAAAAGCGCAGAACGTGGGCGGAAGAAAAAGCGTAACCACAGAGGCACAGAGACACTGAGGATGCTTTGGAGTGTTCCATTACGAGGCGTCATCCCTACTACAGGGTCATCCGACGCAAGGTGTCATCCCGCAATTACTAAGGTGTTGTCCCGACCGAACCCCGCTTTAGCGGGTGGGTGGAGGGACCTGCTCCTGGTTTCCTTCCAAGCGAAGCAGAAGCAGGTCCCTCGGCTACGCTCGCGATGACAACTCATAAAATGACACACAAGTAAAAATGGCAACCGACAAGTGACATCAGGAACTGTCGGCTGCAATGATTTGACACACGACGCACAGCCTCCTAGTCCTACCGCTCTTCCTTGCCAATCCATTTCGTCGCTGGCTCAGATCGAAAGGCCTCCATCTTCTCCAGCAAGCTCTCGGGATCTGCATCCTCCAGCACGAGGCGACGGTTCGTTGCGCTTAGAAATCCTTCGCGCACTGCGTGGTCAAACAATTCGAGCAACGGCGCGTAGTAGTTCTTGACGTTGAGCAAGCCGCAGGGCTTGGACTGCAAGCCCAGTTGCGACCATGTCACTACCTCGCAGAACTCTTCCAAGGTACCAAATCCGCCGGGCAATGCGATGAAACCGTCGGACAAATCGGACATCACTGCCTTGCGTTCGTGCATGGAATTCACAATCCGTAGTTCGGTCAAACTGGCATGTCCCACTTCCCTGGCCATCAGAGAATCGGGGATGACGCCGGTGACTCGGCCCCCAAGTCGGAGGACTGCGTCGGCAAGCACGCCCATCAATCCGATGTTGCCGCCACCGTAAACCAGTTCGATGTCTCGCTCGACAAGCAGGCTGCTCAGCTGCTCGGTCACGGCGCGATACTCCGGCCGCTTTCCCACATTGGAACCGCAAAAGACACAGATTCTCTGGAGAGGCACGTGTAAGGACCAACCGCCCGTAAGATTACGAGTGTAATGGAGAAGGCGCAGGCGCTGATAATCTAAGGCAGCGTGCGTGGTGGGAACAAATTGCAATAGAGAAGCTGAATCGTTTGATAATGTTTATCATCTGATAATTATGCGCCGAGAGGCTTATAACGAGTTCCGCCACTTGTGCCGCGCGCGCAATCTGGCGGCGACCCATCAGCGGCAGAGAATATTTGAAGCTGTGGTGTCGCGTCCCGGGCATTATTCGCCAGAAGAGATCTATGAGCAGGTAAAACAAGACTTGCCGTCGATCTCGCTTGCGACCGTCTACAAAAACCTCAAGACCTTCATTGAGGCCGGCATGTTGCGCGAAGTGAGCCTGCATCATGGCACCTGGCGCATCGATGCCAATCTTCATCCCCACCATCATCTGGTTTGCACGCGTTGCCGCTCCATCATCGATCTGAAGCAGGAGTTACTGGCCCCGGTTAAATTGCGAGGCAAGCTTCCCTCCGGCTTCAAACTGGAAAAGTTCATTATCGAAATACAAGGAGTTTGCAAGACGTGCGTAGCGTCGGAATCAAGAACTCATAACTAATACCCTACATGGAGAAAGCAAGATGCTAGGAATAGGCGAGAAGTTCCCTGACTTCAGTGTCACGGCCACGGTCAGCACCAACAAAGATAACGCATTCAAAACTATTACCAATGAAGACTACAGCGGCAAATGGAAGGTTTTCTTCTTCTGGCCGAAGGATTTTACATTCGTCTGCCCCACGGAAATTGCAGCCTTCGGCAAATTGAACAGAGAATTCCAGGACCGCGACGCGCAGATACTGGGCGGCAGCACTGACTCGGAATTCGTTCATCTGGCATGGCGTAACCATCATCCTGATCTGAAAGATCTTCCCTTCCCCATGCTGGCCGACCTCAAGCGCGACTTGACCGGACAACTGGGCATCATTGATGAAAAAGAAGGCGTGGCCCAGCGGGCGACGTACATCGTCGATCCGGACAATGTTATTCGCTTCGCCTACGTAACCGACCTGTCGGTAGGCCGCAATCCGCAGGAGGTTCTGCGCGTGCTGGACGCGCTGCAAACCGACGAACTCTGCCCTTGCAACTGGCAGAAAGGTCAGGAGACTCTACAGGTCTGAGCGGAACTCGTTGTTATTTGGTCGTATCAGGGCACGACCCTGGTGATGGCGAACGAGGTGCCATAAGCACCCCGCGCTTGAACCCCTACAAGGACACGTCCACCGGGACAGAAGCCGGATTGTGCTTGGCTGCTCGCGGCCTTTCTGAAGAGGTTGCGGAAAGAGCCGGAACCGCCAATCCCTCGCCGGCTGAACTTCACCCACAACAAGCGCAAATGCAGCGTTTGCCGGGGGTCCCGGTTCGCCGGGTTCGGGATGCAAAAGGAGAGGGGCCTGGACGCGGAGCTGAAGCGCCGCACTACCCGAACAAGCGCCTCCAGCGATGCTCGCCGCAACCTGTGAAAGATGTGCCCTGATACAAAACACAATCGTGAGACGGCTCCGGTCTCACCTGGCTCCCTTAATAATCATAGGAAGCCTCTTCATGACGAAAGGTCAGTCGAGCTATGAATTTAGATGCTTTGATAGACGTTATTCCCGCTTACGCAAA
>Ga0210398_10002198_pt1 | contig 19231 bp, 13 predicted proteins | sample IncBWC4OmetaG_FD_161047 | JGI IMG/M metagenome (GOLD analysis project Ga0210398, IMG submission 161047) | Forest soil microbial communities from Barre Woods Harvard Forest LTER site, Petersham, Massachusetts, United States - Inc-BW-C-4-O | ecosystem: Environmental > Terrestrial > Soil >... | reverse complement strand
AATCACTCGATGAACTACCGCTCCGTCGTGGCACTCGGAAAAGCTACGCTGGTCGATGCGCCAGAAGAGAAACTCCGAGCGCTGCACGCGTTCACGGAAAAGATCTTACCCAAGCGCTGGGACGACGCGCGACAGCCCAACGAAAAAGAGCTGAAAGCCACCAGCGTATTGCGCCTGCCGCTGGCCGAAGCCTCCGCAAAAGTTCGCCTTGGCCCGCCGGAAGATGATGCTTCCGATTACGGTCTCCACGTCTGGGCCGGCGTAATTCCCCTACGCACCGTCGCTGGTGCGCCGATCCGCGATGAAAGGTGCGATCTTGGAATTCCTCTCCCTGCCTATGCAGCGCACTACCATAGGTGAAGCGCGATTGCGGACCATCTTCGGGCGGAATTACTGGCGGACGGCACGCAGGAAATCGGCGAGCAGTCCGTAGCCGGTAGCCTCGACCCCGGGGTTGTGCTCGACGAGCGATAAGCCGAACACATCGAGGTCAAAGCGAATCGCCGAGCTGCTGCCCTCCAGACTCGCGAGGGGATCCGAGGCCAGCAACATCTCCGGACCGACGCTGCAATTCACGCCATCACCGCGGCGCTCCGCGCGGCACACCAGTTTGTAGCGCATCCCCGCCGAGCGCACCGAACGGATTTTTTCTTCGCTGAGCTCGCGGATACCTGTGCGTTGCACTTGCTCTAGCCGCACATTTGCGCCCATCAACACAATGGCCAGAGCCACGACCTTGACGGCCGAATCCCAGCCATCCAAATCCGCAGTTGGATCCGTTTCCGCAATGCCCATGGCCTGCGCGCGTTTCACGGCCTCATCCAGTGAACGTCCTTTTTCGATTTCCGTAAGCACGACGTTTGTGGTGGAATTCAAAACGCCGGAGAAGCCGCGAATGTCGGTGGCCGGCAAGCCGTAGGGAAACATCGAGAAAACGGGCACGCCATCCATGACCGTCGATTCGTAGAGAAACTGCCGGTTGCGCTCTTTCGCGAACGCGGTGAGCTCGTGGTACGCGTGAACGATGGGGCCCTTGTTGGCGGTGATGGCGTGCATGCCCAATTCCAGTGCCGTCCTCAGATGTTCCGTGGCTGGCTGGCCGGTCTTGACGTTCAGCGAGGTTGCTTCAAAGAGAACATCGGCGCGGGTTTTTTCCAGCCACTCGCGGAGGTTACGCGGCTGCGAGGTGTTTCCGTGCTGCATGAGCGAGTGGCCGTGCAGCGCAGCCAGAGGGTTGAACCCGTCGGGATCGGCACACCAGCCGGTGCGGCGCGTAGCCACGCCCGTAAGCCGCCAGCGAATGTCGTAGCGCCGGCGCAGATCGGTTTCTTTCGAAATGAGCAGGCGCAGAAGGGCGCGGCCAACGTTACCCATGCCGACAATGGCGAGATTATAGGACGGCATGAGGTGATCCTCCGCGATCAAGCGCGGAGCAGGCCGACGTGCCTGCCCCGCCATCCGAGCGTAGCGCGTTGCGCGCGAGCGATGAAATAAACTAATGCGCCGCGGCGAGTTTCGCGGCGGCGGCGGCGATTAACTTCGCTTCATCCTCGAGGCAATGCGCGACGACCACCACGCCTTCGTCAGCTTGTTTCCATTCTTTCTGTTCGATGGACTCGCGCACATAGGGCATGGTTTTTGCCGCGTAGCCGGTATAGAAGCCCGGCGCATAGAGTTGGTGACGGTACCATTTGCGGTGCGGCAGACCTTCCTCGGTGATGAACTTGCGTTCGCTTTCGATGAGCAGGCGGTTTACCTCGGCGAGCGAAGCAGCGGCCAGCGCGGCGCCGCCGTTGGCATTGGCATGCTCCAGCGCTTTGCGGTACTCCGCAGCGCTGCGTGTCACCGCATCCGCGGCGTTTTCAAGAGGCGCGAAATTCTGGTAGGGCGGAACTTCTTCCTTTTTCGGCGGAACGTAGGTTTTCTTGGGGTCGGCCGTCGCGGTGAAAACGCCTTCATCGATTTCGCGGTTGCGCTCGCGGATTTCGTCCTGCATTTTTTTCGCGAGGTCCTTGAGTTCGCGGACGTAGGTCTGGATCGTTTCGGCAAAGTCGCCAAACTCAAACGGCAGGAGATCGGCGTCAGCCAGACGCATCATGGCGCTGCCGCCGGTTTCGGCCAGCGCACGGCCGTAGACGAAGGTCGTATCGGCGAATTTTGTGTACCAGTAGAAGTCGTCGTAAATCGAGTGGTAGATCCCGCCGCCATCCTCACCGCCAAAACCGATGTTGAGCGAGGCGACGCCGACGTGCTGGAGAAACGGCGTAAAGTCCGAGCCCGAGCCTAGCGCGCCCAGGTGCAAATCGGCGCGCTGGCGGATGTCTTGTTTCTTGTCGCCCGGAGCTTCTTCAATAGCGCGCAACTGTTCGCGTTTCCACGCGGAGAGTTTTGTTTCCGGATCCGGAATGTCTCGCGCGATATCGTTCATGAATTTCTCAAGCGTATGGGAACCGGCAAGACCAAGATAGCCGCGGCCGTTGCCGTCCGAATTGATGTATGCGACGGCGTGCTTGGCCAGCTCTTCGGCGTGCGTCTCGACCCACTCCGTCGAGCCCAGCAAGCCAGGCTCTTCGCCATCCCAGGCGCAATAGATGAGCGTGCGCTTGGGCTTCCACCCGGCTTTCAGAAGCTCGCCCATCGCGCGGGCTTCTTCGAGCATCGCGGACTGGCCGGAGAGCGGATCTTCGGCGCCGTTTACCCAGCCGTCGTGGTGGTTGCCGCGAATGACCCACTCGTCGGGATAAACCGAGCCAGGAATCTTGGCGATGACATCGTAGAGAGGCTGGAGAGGGGTCCAGTTCGATTTCACCTTCAGGTGCACTTTGCCCGGACCGGGGAGCCCGATGTGATAACTGATGCCGAGTGCGCCACGCCAAGCTTGGGGCGCCATCTGACCTTTCAGCGAAGCAAGAAGCGGTTCTGCATCCGCGTAGGAAATCGGCAGGACGGGAATCTTGGTGATGGTCTCGGCATCTTTGAGCTCCAGGCGTTTGGCATCCTTCGTCGCGCCCACGCCGGGCGTCAGCGGGTCGCCGGCATAGAGCGGCATATCTGCGACGCTGCCGCGCTGTACGCCATCCCTCGGGCGATACGGCCCGGCAGGGAAAACGTCGCCTTGATAGAAGCCGTCTTCGTGCGGATCGGAAAAAATGAGGCAGCCTACGGCGCCATGTTCAGCTGCGACCTTTGGTTTGATACCGCGCCAGGAGCCATAGTAGCGCGCTATGACGATAGCGCCCTTCACGGAGACGCCCAGGCGCTCGAGTTGCTCGTAATCAGCGGGCACGCCGAAGTTGACGTAGACGAGCGGAGCGGTCACATCGCCATCGATCGAATAGGCGTTGTAAGAAGGAAGCTGTTCGGACTGCTGTCTCGAGGTGACGTCATCCGGAACCATGGGCTCCTGCAGCTTCGCGGTGAATCTAGGTCCGCCTTCGACAAGTTCCACGACGCGTTCTTTGGGCGTGGGAAACAGCACGTCAAACGATTCGATGTGAGCGTCGAGTCCGAATTCTTTGAATTTCGCCAGCAGCCATTCGGCGTTGTCCTTGTCATACGGCGATCCCACGTGGTGCGGATGCGCAGCGAGCCTCTCCATGTAGCCGCGAATCTTGTCTGGATCGGGAATGGCTTTCAGTTTTTCTTCCCACTGGCGCTCGGCGCGGGAGGATTCGGCGGAATAGCCGGCGAGCGGCTGCTCGTCGGCTATTACATGCGTCCCGGCCGGAGCCAGGGATATGCTGGCGAAGACAATCGATAGAGCCAAAGCTCTGCGGTTCATTAGACCCCCTCTTTGGAACCAGGTATTCTGCCTGAAGTGCGCGGCGTTTGGAAACGTTTGTTGCGGATTTATCCGCGGCTGCCGGTTCTCAGGAGAATGTCCAGATCGTCCGGATGGATGGCGCAAAGCAGCGCGTCATCGCGGTCGATGTGCCCTTTGCTGATCAACTGGACGAGCGATTCCTCAAGCGCGAACGAGCCTTTTTTCTTGGTCATGGTGATTTCCTGATGGAGATGCTGCAAGGCGTTGCGGCGAATGTGCTGGCGCGCGCCGTAGCCGATCATCAGCAGCTCGGCGGCTGGAAATCTCTCGCCGCTTTTGCTTGGCAGAAGGATTTGCGTCAGCACAGCGGAAATAGCCATCGCCAATTCCTGGCGGATGGTGTTTTGCCGTTCATCGGAAAAAGAATCCGAGATGCGCGAGATGGTGGTGGCCACGTCGATGGTGTGCAGCGTGGAGAGAACAAGATGGCCGGTTTCGGCGGCGGCGACGGCGATGCGCATCGTTTCTGGATCGCGCATTTCGCCCACTACGAGAACATCCGGCGCCTGGCGCAGCGCTGCGCGGAGGGCGGTCGGAAAATCCGGAGCATCCGTGCCGATTTCGACTTGCTCGATCACGCTTCGAATGTGCGTGTGCTCGTACTCGATGGGATCTTCGATGGTGACGATGTGACGCGCTTCGCGACGGTTGATGTCGTCAATCAGCGCAGCGAGCGTCGTCGATTTTCCAGAACCCGCGGGGCCGCCAATCAGGACCAGGCCTCGCGGCAGATGCGCCAGGGTTTCCACCGAAGGTGGAAGGTGGAGCTCGCCGAGCGTCGGCACTTTTTGCGGCAAGGCGCGAATCGCGGCGGCAGCGCGCCCGCGCTCGCGATGCAGATTGATGCGAAAGCGGCCCAGCCCGGCGATGCGATAGGAAGAATCTGAGATTTGAGACTGGCGGTAGCGGGCCAGGGCATGAGAGGTGAGAACAGGAAGCACTGCCGCTTCGATTTCCGGGCCATCGAGCGGGCGGGCGTCGATCTTTTGCACTACGCCTTTGGCGCGAATCGAGGCCGGGGCACCCGCTATGAGCAGCAGATCGCTTCCTCCCCGTGCAATCAGTGTCTTGAGCCAGCTGTCGAGTTGGACGGCGCTGGCGGGCTCCGCTCCATCCTCTTCGTGAGGGTCGTTCCATTGGTCAACGATACGGTCGTTTTCCGGCGATTCGTGCATGCGAGTCCTCGGCAGGCCACCCTATTCGCTTTCTATCCTGACGCTCGGAGGTGCCGTTCGTCCAGTCCAGAATCGGCAGTACTCCTAGCCGCGCCACTCGGTAACGGCGTTCATCACCGGCAATCTGCCACGGAACGCGCTTCGGACATTCGCAGTCAAAAAAATGAGGAGGCAGAAGTCTAACGACTTCCGCCTCCTCGTGTTACCACGAACCGTACACCCCGTCCGGCTCGCGATGGTTCGAACTACGCCGTAAGCCACAAGCTGCCCGGCGCTCGTTCATGCTCGGAAACAGACTGCCGTTCGAGATTCTACTGTTCGTCGTCCTCGGCCTTTTCCGCCGCCACCGGTGTCAGCGTCCCTAACAGGCCGTCTGTCTCACCGTTTGGACCGGCAGTGAAAAACAGCGTGGTGGCCGGACCAGCGCTGCCATCATTGCCAAACCGAAGCGCCCACAGCCCATCGATGAGCACCGTGCTTCCATCCGGGTTCAGCATGTTCCCCAAAAACTTGCCGGTGACCGGGTTGAAGGCGGAAATATTGTCGCCGCGGAAGTTGCCAATCAGAATGGTGTTGCTGAACTCACCGAAGCCGGGCGTGGCCCACACCACTCCCCAGGGGGCGTTAAACCAATTGCCGTGTTCGAGCCGCTGCAGCAGGCGGCCGTGACGATCGAAAACGTCCACAAAGCCGTCGCCCGGCTGGCCCGGGTTGGGGGGATCATGCTTAGCCGCATCCTGCTTGGCGTAGGTCACATAGATGTTTGGCCCGACGCCCTGAACGTTGAAAGGCGCGAAATCGCGGGGAATGCTGTCGTCGTCGAATCTCTCCTCGCTGAAGTGCACCGGCTTGAAGTTGGTGTCAAAGATATCAATCTTGCCGCTGCGGAAATTCGCCGCCAGGATAAACTCGTGGCCGTCAATCTCGGCAATCGTGGAGCCTTTGTAGACCGCGCCGTTGGCGGCATTGGGAACTTGTGAATTATCCACCTCGATCACCGCGCTAGCCCGGTTCACTGTGGGATTCCAACCCTGCACCGTGCCATCCTCGGTAACAAAGATGAAAGCGGCCGGCGCACCCGGCGCTAGAAGAAAATTCGTGGGACTGCCGTTGAACATGACACCTGTTGGAGAACCCGGAGGCGGCTGGCTCGGAGCGTTGGGTATTTTTACAAACTCGTTTGGAGCCGGGTTAATGGGGATGAGGGTGGCTACCAGGCCGCCGGTACTGTTCGCGCTGATGGAATACAGCGTGGAGGTACCATCGGCGTTGTTGGAAACCCACCAAGGGCTACCTGTCGGGCTGGCCACCAGTCCCCAAGCATTCTGCAGATTGGGGTCCTCGAGAGGGGCCTGGCCGGCAACGTTGGAAACCAGATTCGTTTGTGTGTAATGTTGCGCTTCTGTGACAACAGGTAGAACAGAGAGCCCAACAGCGAGAAGTGCAAGAAACTTCAAGGACTTAAACACGTATCCCATTGCTTTTTCCTCCAGATCGAGATTTATGCGGCGAAACACGTCGCCTGTGATCGCCACGGATTTACGGTCTGGCTGGCCAAACCGTCCGTTGCTGCAAGTTGAATTCCACCGCGGCTCAACGATCAAAAGCTGAAGCCGCAGCGGAGAACAAGGAACTTAGTGGATTGCCGCTGAGCAGAAGAACCTTGGCGCTCCTGTTTCCAGTAGCTAAGTACCGGCCCATATACTGAGGTTCGGAGGATTTTATTCCCGGGATTTTGCGGAAGATAAATGAAAATGAAGAAGCGGGGAGTGCCGTCCGGTTAGGCCCGGCGGAGGGTCAGGAGCGTGATTTCAGGGGGTACACCGAGCCGCACTGGCGCACCGACCGTGCCGAGCCCGCGATTCACGTAAATCGAAGCCAGCGCTGAAGAGCGGCTCGGGAACAGGGATCCAGGACTTGTCTCGAACGCGGAGCCAGCCGAGGAGGCACGGTCGTTGGGTGCTGGCGCAAACATCGGGCGCTGATACAACCCGGCTACGTAATCTGTAATGAACCGTGCCGGACTGAGACGGTGGTCGAGAATTTCTACCTGGATCTGTCCGCCGTGGGTGTGGCCGGCCAGCGTCAGTTCGACGCCCAATTCCGCGGCGCGGTTGAACGCATTGGGATTGTGTGACATGAGGATATTGGGCATATCTCGTCGCACCAACGGTCCCACATTCTGGAGCAATTGCACCCTTCGGCCGCCGTTGGTGCGCTCGCGCTGATAATCGACGCCGATGAGATTGAACGAAGCACCTTCGAACGTAAGCTGCCTATTTTCGCTCCGCAACAGTTTCATCCCTGCCTCGGCGAAGAGCAACTGTGCCGTTTCTTCGGCGCGCGCATAGATTTCATGATTGCCGTTGCAGCCCCATACTCCCAGCGGCGCGCGCAGGCCCTTCACTTCGTCGATGCAATCGGCGATCGGGTCGCCAGCGCCGGTAATGAAATCTCCCGTCACCAGAGCGAGGTCCGCGCCCAGATCGTTGGCCATATGGACGGCGCGACGCACCTCTAATCGCGGCATGTAGCTGCTCAGATGGATGTCGCTAATCTGCACAATCTTCATGCCCTCGAGTCCGGCGGGCAGATTGGGAATAGGCATGTCGACGCGATGCACCTGATAGTCCAGGCGCTCAGCGGCAAATCCATACATCGCCGTAAGAAACGGGCCGGCCCCGGCGAGGGCGGTAGCCGTCTTAAAAAAGTATCGCCGTGAGGGGTCTCTAATCAGTTCCGCGGCAGCTGGCGAGGAGGAGTACGGCACGGCTGTCGCGGGTGAAGCGGAAACTAGGGATGCCGAAGGGTTCGTTTTGAGCTGATACGCTGCGCGCAGCCAAGCCCAGACGCGGTCCATGCCGCGTACAAGTTTGACCGCAAAAAAGGCGAAAAGCGCGCTGAAAAACCATAAACCCGCAAAAACGGTGATGGCATTGATGCTGGAAATGATGTGATCGCGCCCCATGCGGAAGGCGTCTGCCATCGCGCCGATGATCAGCAGTAACAGCGTTACGTAGATTAAACGCGCGGCAACGCGGAGTCCCTGGCTACCCCAATTTGAGGTCGCCCGCCAAATGGCGCGATACCAAAATCGCTGTGAGAAAAACAGCAGGCTAAGGATACTCAGGCCAATCACAACGCGAAGCAACAGCCAGGTCCAGTTCAATGAAAGAAGCCCCCGGGACAAGCTACAAGCTTACCATGTCTATCTGCGGGGATTTTCCAGGACGTGGACGAATAGAACGAAGGTCCTGCGTAAGATGAACCCGGCCCAAAGGCCAGGTTTTGCCTGTCGAGAACAGAAACACTTGGCCGCGCGGGCCGTCAGAGAGTGTGTGCCTGCCCGGGTTGGCTGGAAACAGCCCCGGGGGCGGGTAGAGTCCTAAGCAAAAATAGAGTGGGCAAAAACGAGGAGAGAAACGATGAAGAGTCTTAGTAAATGGGGGGCCCTGCTGGTGGCGGTGATGCTCGCGGCGCTGCCAGCCTTGGCGCAGGAAGCCAAGAAGACTACACCTCCAAAACCGGTAGCGAGTCCGTCGGGGGCCGTCTTGGAGGCTTGGAATGACGTCGGGAGAAAGCTGATTGCCATTGCCGAGGATTTGCCCGAAGACAAGTACGACTACAAACCGAATCCGGACTCGCGGACCTTTGTCGCGCAACTGCTGCACGTTTCCGCATCGATGTACTTCTTCACCGATGAAGCAGTAGGCAAAAAAGCGCGCTATGGCGACGATCCAAAACGCGACGAGCTAAAAACCAAGGAGCAGGTCGTGGCGTTCGTCAAAAAGTCCGTCGAGGACGGAGCGGACCTCATCAAAGCCAAAGGCGATCGAGGCCTGGGCGAATTAGTGGTCCTCGGAAACCAAACCTACCGGCTCTCGGACCTCGCCTATGGGTTGATCGAGCACTCCGGAGAACACTACGGCCAGCTTGTTGTGTATTACCGCATCAACGGGTTGGTGCCGCCCGAATCGCGGCCCAAGAAATAAAATCTCCGAGAAACCACTCCTCCAGGAAACAAAATAGTTATGGATGCGAGCCGGAGAGAGCGAAAATGCTCTCCGGCTCTGTTTTTTTGGAGGTGCAATAAACTCCCGCTAGGAAGTCGCAGTTTCTGCCGCACCATTCTGGAGCATCGCGGTAAGCTGCGCTGGATCGCTGGTCGGCGGCAGGCACGTTTGTCCCGCGCAGACAACCGCCAGTGCTTTCTCGGCCGGAAGATGGGGCAAGGTTTCTTTGAGCGCGCCGGCGAGACTCACGAGCAGAGCGCCCGGCGTGAGCCGCAGCACGGACTTGCCAAAACGGTAGACGCCGTGGGCTGCGGCTGCCAGCCTTTCGGCAGTGGGATCATCCGCGGGGCCGGTGATGACCACCTCGAACGGATGCCGTGCGAAAAGCGCAGCGGCAAGGCCATACGTCGCAGCAAACATCCCATACTGCGGCGCGATTCCGGCGAACGCTTCGAGGGTTTTTTGCGCAAAGTTGTGATAGCGCTCTTCGCCGGTGAACGCATGCATGCGAATCAACGCGATCGCCGCGGCGCAGTTGGCCCCCGGCGTGGGTGAATCCTGAAAAGGCTTGCGGCGAACGTCGAGGCCGCCCAGGGGTCGAGCGTCGGAAGGCCGGTCGAAAAAACCTCCCCCTTCCTGGTCGCCATAGCGAGCCATGGCAAGGTCCATCGTTTTTTGCGCTGCGGCGAAATAGCGCGGCTCGAGGGTGGTCTCGTAGGCATCCAGCAAAGCCAGCACGCTGAAAACCTGATCGTCGAGCGAACCATCTAGCGCAGGTCCCCCGATGCGATGCCCGAAGCCACGGACATCGCTCCACACTTCCCTGAGCGTGCGGTCCATCGTGCGCAATGCGAACTTGCGGCAGTTCTCCCCTGTCGGTCCGCCAAGCACTCTCGCCGCGTCCAGATAGGCTGAAACGAACATTGCGTTCCAGGACACATACATGGTCTTGTCGACGAAAGGAGTCGGTCGCGGCAGCCGCGCGGCCAGCATCTTTCCCGCGCCTCTCGCGATCAGGAGGCGCACGGAACTTTCGTCGAGACCAAGTTGCTTGGCGATATCCGCGGCGCTGCGCGCGAGCCACAACACATTTTTCGCCGGATTGTGGTGCATCTCGCCGTGCGCCTCGACGTCGTAGTAAAGCTCCATGACGCGCGCTTCGTCGGGGAGCAGCGCTGCTCGCAGTTCCTCGAGCGTCCAAGTGAAGTAATCTCCGTCATCATCGAGCGAATAGTCGGCGTCCTGGCTGGCGTAAAAGCCGCCGTTTTGCTGGTCGGACAAGACTTCGTTCACCCAGCCGATGATGCCTTCCGCGGTTTCACGCAGGAGCGGATTCTCTGTCACTTGCCAGCCGTGCAAGTAATTGCGCAGCAGCTCGGAATTGTCGTAACTCATTTTCTCGAAGTGCGGGACGAGCCAGTGTTCATCCACCGAATAGCGATGAAAACCTCCGGCGAGCTGATCGTAAACGCCGCCGCGGGCCATCTTTTCCAGGGTTGTCTCGATCATTGCCAACAGATGCTTTTCTTTGGTCTGCTGGTAGCGTTCCAGAACCAAGTCAACCGCCGACGAGTGCGGAAATTTCGGCGCGCGGCCGAAACCGCCATTTTTGATGTCGAATTGTTGCGTGACGGAACTGATTTGCGCGTCGACGACACCTGGATCAAACTCCGCCCGCGCTCCCGTGAACACTTCGGCCTGCCGAACAGCCTCGGCCAAATGATCCGCCGCGCGTACCAGCTCGTCCCTCTTGTTTTTATAGGAATCCACCACGGCCAGCAGAATCCGTCGAAAGCCGGGCCGCCCCATTTGATCTTCCGGCGGAAAATACGTACCGCCGAAAAATGGTTTTCCGTTGGGCAGCAAAAACCCCGTCAACGGCCAGCCGCCCTGCCCGGAGATGGCACTGACGGCGGATTGATAACGCGCATCGACGTCGGGGCGCTCATCGCGGTCCACTTTCACGGCGACAAAATGCTCATTGATAATTTTTGCGATTTCGGAGTTCTCATAGCTCTCGCGGTCGATGACGTGGCACCAGTGACACCACACCGCGCCGATGTCCAAAAGAATGGGCTTGTCATCCGATTCCGCACGCCGAAAAGCCGCGTCGCCCCATTCGTGCCAGTCGATGGGCTGGTGCGCTGCGGAACGCAGATACGGGCTAGCGGAATCCTTCAAGCGGTTTTCAGAATGCGACGACACGAAAAATCCTTTCGGCTGGCGCAAGGGTGTGGGCAAGCCCCGTTCCTCGAAGCGCGCGAGGGAATGCGGGAAAAAAACGCACGACGGGGCCCAGGCTACTGCACGATGTCTCCCGGGCCGAGATCGCGCGGGTCGAGCGGCTTGCGCCCGGCAAATCCTTCGTCCTGCCGGTGATAAAAACGAATGCGGTCCTCGCCAAGCTTCCAGCACAGATAGACGTCTTCATTGTCGATCACCGCCGGAAAATCCAGCAAGCCCACATCGAGGTCCTTGATGACGCATCCTGTTTCGAGGATGCGGTTCAGTGAAGTCTTCAGCGATTCGGCGAGTTGCTGGTGTTCAACGCGCAACGCGGCCAGTTTTTCGTACGGGACGATTACGCCGCCCATCATCATGATGCGCGCGGAAACCGCGGAAAGATCGTTTTCCAGGCCGGACAATTTTCTGCGGCAGTCCATGGCTTCCACGAGAAAAGGCTCTATATCCCGCCGCGCGCGCTCCGCTTCGATGAGTGTGAAAAGCCGCGGCTCCGGCTCGGGCGAGTCGTCCTGCCCTTCTTCGTCGTCTTGGTCCGCCATGCTGTGTCCGTTCTTTCTCCGGCTCTTGTGAGGGGGGCTTACTGCGATGCTAACCGAAACTCATCGCCTGGTCGAGCGCAATGCGCTTCGGCAGAGATGCCGCCGTCCGAGCATTCCACTACCCGCCGATAAACACCATGGTCCGCGAGGGAGGCACGAAATCAGGGGAGTTGATCCGGTGCCCTTCTTCCTTTTCCTCGACGACCGAGCGGATGTACGTCGTCACATTGTCGTCCGTCGCTCCTTCGCGGAGCAGCCCGCGAAGGTCGTGATCGTCTTTGCTGAAAAGGCAGGTGCGCAGTTTTCCATCGGCAGTCAGGCGGATACGCGAGCAGTGGCCACAGAAAGGTTGGGTCACCGGAGCGATCAGACCAATCTCGCCGGGAGCGCCGTCGGCGAAGCGGTATTTGCGCGCCGTCTCGCTGCGCTCGTGGGGGATTTGAACGAGCGGCCAACGCGCATGGATTCGCTGATGGACTTCCGCGGCTGGCACGACGTGACGGCGGGTCCAGGTCCGGTCGGCATCCAGCGGCATGAACTCGATGAAGCGCATAATCACGCCGCGTTCGCGCGCGAATTCGGCAAACGATTCTACCTCGTCATCATTCAGCCCGCGCACCAGCACGGCGTTGATTTTCGCGGGCGCAAGCCGCGATTTCTGCGCGAGGTCGATGCCGTCGATCACCGTGGCAAAAGACTTTGTGCGCGTGATGCTTTCAAATTTCTGAGGATCGAGCGAATCGAGGCTGATGTTGATGCGCCGCAAACCCGCTTCGATCAGCCGCTCACACCGCTCGGCCAGGAGATGGCCGTTGGTGGTCATCGAAAGGTCTTCGACACCGAACGCATGAAGGCGTTGAATGTAATCTTCCACACCTCTGCGCACCAGCGGCTCTCCGCCGGTGATGCGTATTTTGCGAATGCCGAGGCCGAGAAAAATGTGGGCCAGCCGGTCCAGTTCGGTCCAGGAGAGAATCTCGTCATGGTCGCGGTAATTTTCCGGGTCGGCCGAACGGCAGTACACGCAGCGGAAATTGCAGCGGTCCGTAATCGAAATGCGCAGGTCGGTGATCTGCCGGCCGAATTTGTCCTGAAGGGTCATGGCTTATTTTTCTGCTCGGAAGCGACCGGCTGAATTCTTTCTTTCCGTGTTCCTATAAAAAAACCGCCCGATCCGAGGACTTGGATGCGGGCGCGCGACGGAAATACACACTTTTCCGTCGAGTACGCTCCTTTCCAAGTTCGGGAGGCCGGGGCGTTTCCACCCAAACCCTGGAGCCAAAGACGGCAAACAAGCCGCCTGTGCCTCGCCCCGCATACCCTAGGTTTTCTCTCCCTTAGGCAAACGGGGTCGGAGTAACTCCACTTAGTGTATGCCTGTCGCAACGAGACTTCAATTCGGTAGCCGCTGCAATCTGCCCGGGCCGGCTGGGCGCGGAAGGGGACCGCAGCGGGCGCCTCCTGCTCCAGGCCACTGCCGAACAACTAAACCACTCCGAAGATTGCCGGCGGCGGGTACGGCCTATCCGGGCCCGACCTCTACGAGCACCACCGTACCGAGGGCCTCCAGCGAGGGGCACGCGCACGGCAGCCTCCGGCACCCCCCTGACACATCCGCGCTTCCCGGCGGCGAGGGTGTGATAGAGTTTTTGCCACGCCATGCGGATCTTCGTTCTCGGGGCCGGAGCGACCGGCTCCCTTCTGGCAGAACTGCTGCTACGTCAAGGACATACGGTCTGGTGCGGCGACCGTGACCCGGCTCGCGGCCGCCGTTTTCTCGGCGAAAAGAGCACCATTGCGGTCGCCGAAGTAAATGCGCGAAATATGCTGGGCATCGTCCGCGCGGCGCGCGGCTGCCAGCTCATCGTGAATGCTTCGGCGAGCGTCTTTAATCTCATTGTGATGCGAGCCGCGCTTCGCTTGCGCGCGCATTATGTGGACCTCAGCTCCCACCTCACGCGGAATCCCTTTAAAGCCGAGCAATTCGTCTGCACGGAACGCTTTAGAGAGAAAAACAGAGCGGCGCTAATCAACACGGGTGCGGCACCGGGCCTGACGAACCTGCTCGTCAAGCGCGCCGCGGAAATGCTCGACGAAGTCCATTCCGTCCATATCCGGCTGTACGAGAGCACCGAGAGCGACGACCCCATCTCGCAATGGTCTCCGGAAGTGTCGTTTGACGAAGCCATCTCCAGCCCGCGCGTCTACCGCAACGGAAGATTCCGTATGGAAAAGCGATTCGCCGAGTTGGAGAAATTTCGCTTCCCCGATCCCATTGGAAACGCTAGCGTCGTGCTCGCCGCACAGGATGAAGTCGCCACGCTTCCCTACTTCATACCCATGCGCAATATGGACGTGAAGATCGGTGGAAACGAGTTCGACCGCCTGCGCCGCTGGTACAAGCAAGGAAAATTATCGAAGTCGCGCGGCATCGTTCGGCATCGGTTTCCGCAAACCTCGTCACCGCGCATGATCGCCAGCCTGATCCGCCGGGGTGTCCTGCAAAATGCGCGGTTTTCAGCCGCGGTGCTCGTTCGCGGCGTGAAGCGCGGAGCAAAAGAAGATCGACATTTGCTGATCCGCACCGACGCGGTGTTCCCAACGCTGTACCAGATTCGCCAGCAGGGGCGCTACACCACGCCGGTGGCCTACGCCACCGCTCACGTCGCTGCGCTGTTCATCAAGAATTTTCCGCGCGAATCGGCCGGGGTGTTTGCTCCGGAAATGTTGCCCCTCGCAATCCGCCGCGCAATCATCGCCGGAATCCGGGCGCACAGCGTGAAGATCACCCACAAGACGACGGTCATCAAGCAAGACGAGGAAGAGTTGTGAATTGCGCGGACGGCTCGCTGCCAGGCTACGGCCTCGCTTCAAAGACCAGATTGAATGGTGTCTGGGTGGCGCGGCGAAATCGCGTGAATCCTCCGCTGGTCACGACTTCCCGCAAGCGCTTCTCTCCCGCTTGCGCGCCGAGCGCCAGCCCGACTTCCTGCGACAAGGACGCCGGCGTGCACAAAAGCGTGGAAGCTCCGTAAAACGCCCGGCCAATGGGATTCAGATTGTCCTCCAGCTTGTCGCCGGCGAAGGGCTCAACAATCATCCATGTCCCATCCTTCTTCAGTCGACTGTGGACGTGCGCCGAAGCGCCCGCAGGATCGCCCATATCGTGCAAGCAATCGAAAAATGTTACGAAGTCATAGTCTTTGCCAGGAAACGATTTCGCGCTGGCCACCTCAAACTTGATGCGGTCACCCACGCCGGCATCGCGCGCGCGCTGCTTGGCGGTCTCAATGGATTTGTCGTGGTAATCGAATCCAGAAAACTCACATTGGGGATAGGACTTGGCCATCAGAATTGTCGATGCGCCCAATCCGCAACCCACATCGGCGACACGCGCCCCACTTTTCAACTTCGCGTCGACGCTCTCGAGCGAAGGAATCCAAGCGGCAATGAGATTCGCAGCGTAGCCCGGGCGAAAAAATCTTTCCGTGCCCACAAAAAGTTCGGAATCGTGCTCATGCCAACCCAGTCCCTCCCCCGTCTTGAATCGCTCGGTAAGCGCTTCCTCCGCCTGGACCGCAGCGAGCGCCACCTGAAACGCTCCGGGCATGAAGGCCGGGCTGTTGTCGTCCGCCATCGCAAACGCCTGTTCCTCGCTGAGGTGAAATTTCTCCGCTCGAGCGTCGTACGTCACGTAGCCGCCGGCGGCCTGAGCAGAGAGCCACTCGCGAACGTAGCGTTCGGTGGTCCCCGTGCGTTTCGCTAGTTCCGCCGCAGTTTGCGGCCCCCCAGCCGCGAGGCCCTTGTACAATCCAAGCTTGTCGCCGATGCGCACCAACGCAGCGTTAAACGTGGCGCCAAAATCGACCAGCGCTCTTCCGAGAAATTCATTTAGTTTATCCGCATTGATGGCCATACATGCCTCCGTCAGGCAGAAACCAGGTGGGTCGAGAAGTGGCTGGATTCTAGGCTGTTCAGGCAGGCAAAAGCAAGGGGATGTCAGCAGCAGCGGTTGGGCCGCGAATAGCGGCGATTGACTTGCTCGACGTAAAACTCTTCGGCGGTCAGCGTGCGGCGCTCCGCGTCCTGCCTGCCTTTTGCGCCGAGATAGCGCTCGTAGGCAGCGTCGCCGCACCACTCCCGCAAGCCGCGCCAGAACCGGCGAAGCGCTCGTTTAGCGAAGTTTACCGCCCGCTGCATCTCGATCAATCATCTCCGTGGGCCGTACCGGTAAATCCGGACGTCCACTGCGTCGCCACATACGGCGCTTCGTGCAGAATGGCCTCGCGGCGCCCGCTCAAAATCAGAAACCACTGAACAAGCGCTTCCGCGAGCAGCACCAGGATCATCAGTGCTAGTACTCCCGTCACTGCAGCATCCAGCCGCTGGTTAAAAATCAGGCGCTCGGTCTCGGCGATCTTCGCTGGAAGAATCTGCCCGCCAGCGATTTCGGCAGCCAGCGATTTCGCTTTCGAAAGAAACCCCAGATTGGGATTCGCATCGAAAATTTTCTGATAGCTCGCCGTCATGGTCACCGCGACTAGCCACACCATGGGCACGAGCGTCACCCAAATCCATCGCAGCCGCTTCATCTTCAGCAGAATCGTGGTGGCCACGACGAGCGCCACGGCCGCCAACAATTGGTTGGCAATCCCGAACAGCGGCCACAGCGAATTGATTCCTCCCAGCGGATCGACGACACCCTGATACAGAAAATAACCCCACATCCCTACGATAACGGCGCTCGATAGTAGCACCCCGGGCATCCATCCCGTGTGCGCCAGCGGCTTCCAGACGCGTCCTCCAAGTTCTTGCACCATAAAGCGGCCCACGCGCGTCCCGGCATCCAGCACCGTCAGAATAAACAAGGCCTCAAACATGATCGCGAAGTGATACCAGATGCTCAGCAGCCGCTCTCCCCCGATGGTGCTCGAAAAAATCTGCGCCATTCCAACGGCCAGCGAAGGCGCGCCGCCCGCGCGATTGAGCAAGGTCTGCTCTCCCACAGCGTGGGCAAGACTCGTCATGGTCCCGGCGTCCAGATGGTATCCCCAGCGGCTTATGGTTGCGGCCGCCTCCTGGGGAGTTCCGCCTACCATGCTCGCCGGACTGTTGATCGCGAAATAGACGCCCGGAGGCATGGCCGAAGCGGCCACCATGGCCATCACCCCGACAAACGACTCCAGCAGCATCGCGCCGTAACCAATCAAACGCGAATGACTCTCGCGCAGAATCATCTTCGGCGTGGTGCCCGAAGATATCAACGAATGAAATCCGCTGATGGCGCCGCAAGCGATGGTGATAAAGCAAAACGGAAAAACCTTTCCCGCGAAAACGGGACCGCTTCCATCGACGAATCGCGTGAGAGGGGGCATCATCATGTGCGGCCGGACAAACAGAATTCCCGCGGCAAGCGAAAGAATAGCCCCGGTTTTTATGAATGCGCTCAGATAATCACGCGGCGCGAGAAGCAGCCAAACCGGAAGAACTGCAGCGGCAAAACCGTACGCGATAATCAAAAAGGCCAAGGCCGTGCCGCCAAAGGTGAAAGCCCGGGCCCACGAGGGCGACGCCGTCACCCACTGCCCCGCCAGCACCGCGAAGAGCACCAGCGCGACGCCGAGAAAAGAAGCTTCCAGGACGCGCCCCGGCCGGATAAATCGCAAGTACACGCCCAGCAGCAACGCGATGGGAATGGTCATCGCCAGCGTAAACGTCCCCCACGGCGAAGACTTCAGCGCGTTCACTACCACGAGAGCAACCACTGCCAACAAAATCACCATGATCGCCAGCACGGCGATCTGCGCGATGAATCCTCCTCGCGCGCTCACTTCCTCGCGCGCCATTTGGCCCAGGGTTTTCCCGTCGCGCCGGATGGAGCAGAACAAAATAATAAAATCCTGGACGCACCCTGCCAGCGCTGCTCCGGCAATCAGCCACAGCGTCCCCGGCAAGTAGCCAAACTGCGCCGCCAGCGTCGGCCCAACCAGCGGACCCGGCCCGGCGATGGCCGCGAAGTGGTGCCCGAAGAGAACCCACTTGTTGGTGGGAACGAAGTCGCGTCCGTCGTCGTGAATCTCCGCAGGCGTGGCACGCGTATCATCCAGCGCTAGCAAGCGCGCCGCAACGAAGGCCGAGTACAAGCGATAAGCCACCAGGTAACAACACACCGCCGCAACAACGAACCACGTGGCGTTCAACGCCTCCCCGCGGTCGAGCGCGATCTTCGCCAATGCGCCGGCTCCCGCCATCGCCACCGAAAGCCAGACGACAAATTTGAGGACGCTCTTCATTTTCCCGAACTAGTTCCTGAACTGGCGCGAATGAACTGCGCGGTGTCCTGCTTTAGCTTTCCGAGCGAAGGCATGTGCGCATACACCATATGCCCGGATTCGTAGTAGGCCCCGCTCAAATGGTTCCGCAAGGTAGGATCGAGTCCGAGGTGGTCAAAGGTATAGTCCGCCGCGAAAAACGGCGTGGCCAAATCGTAGTAACCCTTGGCCACGAAGACGTGCAGAAACGGATTCTCGGTCATCGCCCTGCGCAACGTCTCCCCGACATCGACATAGCGATTTTCGTACGGCTTGTAGCTCCACGGATAGACGCGCCCGGTCAAAACTTCATAAGGCAAATCGCTGTCGAATTTCAGATCCCCTCGCACATAGTCGTTCAACGTCGCAGTATACGGCCCGATAATCGCTGCGATGCTCGGATCGTACTCCGGCGAATCGCCTGCGGCATCCCGGTCGATGCCCGTAAATCTCCCGTCAATGCGCCCAACGGTGCGCCGCTCGCTGCGCAGCAGCTCTTTCGTGAAGCGCTCGATTTCCACGCGCATATTCGTCCGCTCGATGTAGTCCGGGGAAAGTCCCGTCAGTCGCGCGAGTTTACCCACAATCTCCAAGTGCTGCGCATGCCCTAGCGCATCCCCCGCCATCAGCGCGGTGCTGTACTCCCCCTTCGCAAAATTCTCCGACTCCTCGACCGCTTTGTGCAGATCCGCTTGCAGATCGCTCGGCAATCGCTTGTGATACCAGGCAATCGCTGTGTACGTCGGCAAGTAAAGGATGTACGGCAAATCGTTGCCGGTATTGAAATCTGCGGTCTCGAAATTCAGAATTGTGGAAACCAGAATGATGCCGTTCAAATACATGCCGTAGCGCTGCTGCAAATACCCGGAAAGCCCAGCCGCGCGCGTCGTCCCGTAACTCTCGCCCGCCAAGAATTTTGGCGACGACCACCGCTTGTTGCGCGTCGCGTAGAGCCTGATGAAATCACCTACGGACTGCACGTCTTCCTGGACGCCATGGAACTGGCTCGCCGATTCGCCGGGCGCGGGCCGGCTGTACCCCGTAGATACGGGATCGATGAAGACCATGTCCGTAACATCGAGAAGCGACGACTCGTTATCCACCAGCTTGTAAGGCGGCGGCAGCA
>Ga0210398_10002197_pt1 | contig 19234 bp, 18 predicted proteins | sample IncBWC4OmetaG_FD_161047 | JGI IMG/M metagenome (GOLD analysis project Ga0210398, IMG submission 161047) | Forest soil microbial communities from Barre Woods Harvard Forest LTER site, Petersham, Massachusetts, United States - Inc-BW-C-4-O | ecosystem: Environmental > Terrestrial > Soil >... | reverse complement strand
CGGAGAAGTGGAGCCCGGTTTTCCGAAAAGATCATGCTCCACTAAAATGCTGGAGCGAAATCGTTTCAATCTGAAACGATTTCGCTCTAGCCGCTATGCCGCGCAGGATTCCGGCTGCGGCAGACAGGCCAACGCCTGCCGGTACGCGGCGTTGATCCTTTTGGTCTCGGCCTCGGCGAGCGCCCGAAATGCCGGCGCCATGCCGTGCACCCGGTCCGGGTGGTTCTGCTTGATCAGCGTTTTGTAGGCGTCCCTGACGTCCTCGATGGTCGCGGCCGATGTCAGGCCGAGCACGGCAAACCAGGCGTCGGCGGCGCTGTTCTCGTTGGCTTCGGTCCATAGCGACGGGTCGAAAGCCGCCTGATCTTCCGGCGGCGGCGGCTCGGCCGGCCGGAGCGGTTCGGAATAGGCCAAATCCTCGAACGCGCAAATTTCAAGCGCGTAGTCGCGGCGCAGCCGCGCGCGCCGCAGCAGATAAAACAACGCGGCGGCGGCGGCGGCGCAGCCGGCGGCGACCGCGTTGGCGTAGAACAGGCGCGCGTCGAGTGGATACCAGACAAGCGCACGCCGGGCGATCAATTCATCCGCCCACGCCGCTTGGCCGGACGTCTGCGACTCGGCGATGGCGAGCATAAGCGCCACGCCATAAGCCGCAATGGCGCCGGCCAACCCCGATTGCGCAGCGGCGGCGTGAACCCAGGAATGCAGCCGCTGCAGCGGCCGGCGCTTCAACCGCGCGATCGTCCCCCGTAAATGCTGGGCGTGCGCCTGCAGGTCGTCGCGCTCTTCGGCTTCGGGGACGTCGTCGGGGCGATCGAACAGCGTGCGCCAAAGGCGCGTCGGCGCTTGCGTCCGCCGTCCGATGATCTCGAGGCGGCAGCAGACCTGGTCGTACAGGGCCACTGCACGGTCCAGTTCGGCGATTTCCGATTTGCGCAGCGCAAATTCCGGGCGAATTTTTCGCGCCGCCAGCACTTGGCGGATGTAGCCGAGAATGAGCCCCGGCAATGCCGCCCACAACGCGAGCAAGACCGCGTTGACGAGAGCAGCCGACAGCTCCCCGCCGCTTTCCGGCACGACCATGCACGCGACTCTACTGAACGCTACGCTACAAACGCCGACAGTCGCGGGCGTACAACTGCGCCCTCGCGGAAAACGCTAGGTAGCCTTCCTGACCGAATGCGGGCGGCAGACGGGCGAAATGCGGGCGAGCCGGGCGGATCGAAGGCGGACGATCTCAACGCGACGGCTGGAACGTCGGCTGGTCGTCGCTGGGCTTTTTCGCAGGTGGCGAGCTGGCAGGAGTGTCGGAACCACCCGAGGGTGCAGCATCACGGGACGGCGGCGGGCCTGACGTTTGCTGCGTGCGCTGTGTGGACGTGCTCGCGGTCGGTTCCGTAGCGTCCCTCTCCTTGGACTTGTCGGGAGCGGGGGCGGACTTTTCCTCTTCGCGACGCGCGTGACTGCGGGTGGAATAGTGCGGCGAAGCTCCGCGGTAATGCTGCGGGCCGAAGTTGAGATTCGGCATCAGGAACGGGATCTGGGCCACCGCCGCGGTCGGTGCCAGCACCGCCAAGCCGCACCCCACGACAAAAGCCGCGGTTGCCACCTTTGATGGTTTGCCGGTTCCAGCCATCGATCCCTCCCTTGCTGCGAGTTGCCAGCGATGCCGCGGCGCTTCCCGTTCGAACTATGTCCCAATCGTAGCATTTCTAAGATGGCATTTTCCGTCAGGGCCGAGAACCGCAATTATTTTTTTGGACATAACCCTGGGTAGAAAGCAGCGGCCCTGGGGAGAAAGTGGCGAGGACAATCGTCGTCACTTTCCCATTGACATACGTCTCCTCTTTAGTTACCCAGAAAAGGCTCGCTCGTGTGAGGGCGTTTCTCGAGACGATCCCTGAAACGGAGCGAGTGCGGTTCCCGCGGGCGGCTTCGTAACCCGCTCCCGGGCGGCTTCGGCGGATACGCCCGTCCGGCACTATGACCGGTACTGCGGGGCAACTCGCTGGACTGAATGGACAGGCCAGATGCAGGTAACACCTGATGACGCCGGGTCCCAGGTAGTGCGGGCTGAAGCTGAGCGGTGGCGTTCGTTCGCTGCCGCAAGTGCCGCGGCGGAGCGCCGGTAGGCGAGCGCGCCCCGTATGGCGCGCCTGCGCCCCGAACGCAAAGCGCGTGGTAACGCGCGATGCGTGGCGCGGCACGAGACAGTGGCGTCTATCAGCGCTCCGCCCCCTCAGCTTTTTGAGGGACGAGATTACGAGCCGTGAGAAGGGAAGAGCGGATAAAGCGAAGCGAATAGAAAAAACTTTCGATCACTTGCCAATTGAATTCGCAGACTCGGGTCTAATGCACCGCGAGAACGAGCTTCTTTTCACCTCTCCCAGAGGGGAGAGCGTAGGCGTCCTGCGGACGCCGTTCTTAGTCCAAGAACGCCGATGCGAAGCATCGGCTATGCGAACGAAGTGAGCGAGGGTGAGGGGGTTCGGAAGCCGGAGATATTTCTCATGCGCCCGAGCCCCCTCACCCCACCTTCTCCCCTCCGGGGAAAGGGAGTCGCAGGCATCGCGAGCAAAAATTTGCTTGCCGCGCTATCGCGCCGCGGGCGCCGGCGCCTGATGGCCATCCAGCCCGATGCCGGTGAGGTGGCCGAACAGCGCCACCAGCTTCGCCCGATCGGCCTCCGGCAGCGGCGGCTTGAGCAGCGAGGCGATATTGGAGCGCAAATGCGCGGCGTCGCCGGTGCCGAACAGCACGACGTCGACGCCCGGCTCATGGCGCGCGAACCGATACGCCGCCTCGATCATGTTGGTGGCGCCGGCCTCGTGCACCAGGAAGCCGAGCGGATCGTCGGTGGCGCCGAGCCGAGGCTCGACGGCACCCTTGGCGGCGAGCGCCTTCATCTCGCGGGCGACCCGCGGCGGATCGGCAAAAATGCTGCGCACCGCGAACATGATCAGCGTGCCGATGCCGTTTTGCTGCGTCGCCGGAAACACGTTGGTCCGCGCGCCCTGGTGCATCATGTGGAAGCCCACCATGAACACCTCCCAGACGGAATCGTTCACCGCGCGCTTGAGCGTCGCGTTGGTGTGATCGAGGATCGGATTTTCGGTGAGCCCGATATGCCGGATCTTGCCCTTCGCCTGCTGCTCGACCAGCGCGGGCGCCAGCGTGTCGCGCGCGTAGTCGTACATGAACGGATCGACCGCATGCAGATTGAACACGTCGACGTAGTCGGTGCCCATGAGGCGGAGCGAATTGTCGAGACTCGCGACCACGCGTTCCGGCGACCACCATTCGTTGTTGCGGTGAACGGTGCTCTTGGTTGCCACCACCACCTTGTCGCGCGGGATCGATTTGAGCGCCCGGCCGACCACGCCCTCGGTGCCATAAGGCGGCGCGGTATCGATGAAATTGACGCCGAGCTCGACAGCATCGAGCACAAGCCGCGCGGCCTCATCCTCGGTCTTGCCGGATTTGAGCCCCATCCGCGAAAAGCCGCCAGTGCCGAGCCCGGCAACGCTGACGCGCAGGCCGGTGCGGCCGAGGGTGGTGTAGTGCATGAGTAGCTTCCTATGGGGATCGGCTTGAAGGAAAGATTCCAGGTCGGCCCCGACACTTTGCATTTTACGTCTAGCGTCTCAACCCGTTGACCCGCCGCGCCCTTTCATGTCACGTCGCGCGGCTTAAATAACTGCCGGAAACGACTGCGAATCAATGACTAACGACCGCTACAACGCCGCCGAGGCCGAGGCCAAGTGGCAGAAAATCTGGGACGAGCGCGGCATCTTCGCGACACGCAATGAGGACGTGCGCAACAAGTACTACGTGCTGGAGATGTTCCCCTACCCGTCCGGCCGCATCCATATGGGCCATGTGCGCAACTACACCATGGGCGACGTGGTGGCGCGGGTGAAGCGGGCGATGGGGTTCGACGTGCTGCATCCGATGGGCTGTGACGCCTTCGGTCTGGCGGCGGAGAACGCGGCGCTGCAGCGCGGCATCCATCCCAAGAGCTGGACCTACGACAACATCGCGGCGATGCGGGCCCAGCTCAAGTCGATGGGGCTGTCGATCGACTGGGCGCGCGAGATCGCGACGTGCGACCCGAGCTATTACAAGCATCAGCAGGCGATGTTCCTGGAGTTCATGCGCACCGGTCTGGTTGAGCGCAAGCAATCGAAGGTGAACTGGGATCCGGTCGACCAGACCGTGCTGGCCAACGAGCAGGTGATCGACGGCCGCGGCTGGCGCTCCGGCGCCGTGGTCGAGCAGCGCGAGCTGACGCAGTGGTTTTTCAAGATCACCGATTATTCGCAAGACCTGCTCGATTCGCTCGACCGCCTCGACCGCTGGCCGGAAAAAGTCCGGCTGATGCAGAAGAACTGGATCGGCCGTTCTGAGGGCTTGCTGGTCCGCTTCGCACTCGATCAAACAACCACGCCGAACGGCGAGAGCGAGCTCGACGTTTTTACCACGCGGCCGGACACGTTGTTCGGCGCCAAATTCATTGCGCTGGCGCCGGACCATCCACGGGCCGCGGCGGCGGCGGCGAAGAATCCGGCGCTGACCAAATTCATCGAGGAGTGCCGCCATCGCGGCACCGCGCAGGCCGAGATCGACACCGCGGAAAAACTCGGCTTCGACACCGGGATGAAGGCCGTGCACCCATTCGATGCGTCGTGGAAAGTTCCGGTCTATGTGGCGAACTTCATTTTGATGGATTACGGCACCGGCGCCATTTTCGGCTGTCCGGCGCACGACCAGCGCGACCTCGATTTCGTCAACAAATATGGCCTCGGCAATGTGCCGGTGGTCTGCCCGCCGGACGTCGATCCAAAAACCTTCGTTATCACCGACAAGGCCTATGACGGCGACGGCCGCATGATCAATTCGCGGTTTTTGGACGGCATGACGATTGCGCAAGCGAAAGAGGAAGTCGCGCGAAGGTTGGAACACGAGCGCCGCGGCAATCGTCCGGTGGCGCAACGCCAGGTCAATTACCGGCTGCGCGACTGGGGCGTTTCGCGACAGCGCTATTGGGGCGCCCCGATCCCGATCATTCATTGCGAAAAATGCGGCATCGTGCCGGTGCCGGAAAAAGACTTGCCGGTGATCTTGCCCGACGACGTCACGTTCGACCGGCCAGGCAATCCGCTCGACCGTCATCCGACCTGGAAGAACGTCGCCTGCCCGCAATGCGGCGGAGCCGCGCGGCGCGAGACCGATACGATGGATACTTTCATCGACTCGTCGTGGTATTTCATACGCTTCACCGATCCGTGGCTCGCGGACGCGCCGACCAACCGGCCGATGGCCGACGCTTGGCTGCCGGTCGACCAATATATCGGCGGCATCGAGCACGCGATTTTGCATCTGCTCTATAGCCGCTTCTTCACCCGCGCCATGAAGGCCACCGGGCATGTCGGCCTCGACGAGCCGTTCACCGGCCTGTTCACCCAAGGCATGGTGGTGCACGAGACCTATCGCACCCAGAGCGGCGAATGGGTGGCGCCGGTTGAAGTGAAGATCGAGAGCGACGGCGATGCGCGGCGCGCCAGCCTGATCGCGACCGGCGAAGCCGTCGCCATCGGCGCCATCGAGAAAATGTCGAAGTCGAAACGCAACACCATCGACCCCGACGAGATCATCTCGACCTACGGCGCCGACGTGGCGCGCTGGTTCATGCTGTCGGACTCGCCGCCGGAACGCGACGTGGAATGGACCGAGCGCGGCGTCCAGGGCGCCTGGCGCTTCGCGCAGCGGCTGTGGCGGCTCGCCGGCGAGGCCGGCGAAGTCGCCCAAGGCGCGCCGGCCGAGCGCCCGGCCGCGTTCGGCCCGGCGGCGCTGAAACTGCGCAAAGCCACCCATCGGGCGCTCTGCGCCGTGACCGCTGACATCGAAAAGCTACACTTCAATGTTTGTGTGGCCCATATCCACGAATTCGCCAATACGCTCAACGCGGTAATCGGCGATATGGGGTCGGAAGATGGGGCCGATTTGGGGGCGCAAACAGGTGCCATTGCGACGCCCGATTTCCGCTGGGCCATGCGCGAAGCGGTTAACGTTCTTGTGCAATTGTTCGCACCCATGATGCCGCATCTTGCCGAGGAATGCTGGGCTTCGCTCGGCCACCAGGCGCTGGTGGCGCAGGCGCCGTGGCCGCAGCTCGAGCCGGACTTGCTGATCGAGAACACCGTCATGCTGCCGGTGCAGATCAACGGCAAGAAGCGCGCCGAAGTGATGGCGCCGCGCGACGCCAAGCCGGCCGAAATTGAGGCTGCCGTCCTGGCGCTCGATGCGGTAAAAAGGGCGCTCGACGGCAAACGTGCGAAGAAGGTGATCGTGGTGCCGGGACGGATCGTCAATGTGGTGGTGTAAGCGGAGCGCAGCTTGGCGCCGCGCCGCAGCGGTCGCCATCGTGCTGGCCGCGGCGGGACTCACCGCCGGCTGCTTCCAGCCGCTGTTGGGCACGCAGCCATCGGCCGCAACGGATTCGGTTCGCGACAAGCTTCAGCAGATCGACGTGCCGGTGATCCCCGCGGCGAAAGGCCAGACGGTGGCGCGCATCGCTGTGGCGCTGCGCAATTCCCTGCAATACGGCTTGAACGGCGCCGCCGGCGCCAATGCGCCGACCTATACGCTCAAGGTCGGCGTCGGCGTGACCAACCTTTCGATCATCGTCGACATCACCAGCGGCCGGCCGGACGCGCAGGTCGCTTCCATCATCGCCAATTATCAGCTCATCGAAATCGCAACCGGCAAGGTCGTCTTGAGCGATTCGACCTTTGCCCATGTCGATTACGACATTCCCGGCGCGGCGCAACGCTTCGCCAAGCAGCGCGCCGAGCGCGATGCCGAAGACCGCGCCACCGAGGTCGTCTCCGACGCCATCAGGAACCGGTTGGCGTCGTACTTCGTCGCCGGCACCTGAACACCAAACATGGTTGCGATCAAAGCAGCCGACGTCGACGCCTTCGTGGCCCGCTTCGATCCGGCGCGGCCGGTCGTTCTGGTGTTCGGCCCCGATGCCGGCCTGGTCAGCGAGCGCGTCAACGCTTTGGTCAAAGCGTCGGTCGACGACGTCAACGATCCGTTCGCGCTGGCGCGGCTCGAGGCGGAGGATCTTTCCGCCGAGCCATCGCGGCTGGTCGAGGAGGCGCAGACCATTCCGCTATTCGGCGGCCGCCGCGCGGTCTGGGTGAAGGCCGGCAGCCGCAATATCGCGCCGGCGGTCGAGGCGTTGCTTGCGCTGCGGACAATCGAATGCCGCGTCGTGATCGAGGCTGGCGATCTGCGCCGCAACGCGCCGCTGCGTTCGCTGTGCGAAAAAGCCAAGAACGCCGCGGCGCTGCCGTGTTACGCCGACAACGAGCGCGACCGCGAACGGCTGATCGATGCCGAGATGCGCGACGCAGGCCTCAAGCTCGCGCCGGACGCGCGCGCCATGCTGATCCCGCTGTTGGGCGGCGACCGCCAGGCGTCCCGCAACGAGATCGCCAAGCTCGCGCTTTACGCCCGCGGCCGCGATCAGGTCGGCGTCGATGACGTTGCCGCGGTCGTGTCCGACGCCTCGGCGCTGGCGCTCGACGATATCGTCGATGCGACGTTTGCCGGCCGCCCGGCGGAGCTGGAAACGCAACTCGGCAAGGCGCGGCTCGCCGGTACGTCGGCGGGATCGATCCTGTTCGCCGTGCAGCGCCAGGTCGCGCAGCTGCATAAATGGCGCACCGCGATCGAAGCCGGCGCGGGATTCTCGCTCGATGCGGTGCAGCCGCCGGTCAATTTTCGCCGCAAGGATGCCGTCGCGGCGGCGCTCAGGCTCTGGAGCGCGGCAAAACTTCTCGTCGCCATGGGCGAGCTTGCGGACGCGGTGCTGCAATCGCGGCGCAACGCCGATCTGGCCGACACCATCGCCGAGCGCGCCCTGCTCGCGATCGCCGCCAATGTCCGGCGCAACGCGGCGTAGCGGCCGTCGATCGATCTACTGCGCCAGGCCTTATTGCGCGGTTGCGCGGCCGCGCGTCGTCGACCAGTCCGCGAGCTTGTTGCGGCCCACCACCGACATCTTGGCCGCGGCGGTGACCAGCACGCCGTTAAGGACCAGTTCGAAATTTTCCCGCGCCGCGCGGTTCGCCGCCATGGCGGTGCGCAACGCGTTGGCATCGAACGGTTCCGCCCGCAGATTGTCGCGCAAATCCTCGCGCGACAGGCGCAAATCGGCCTGCGCGCTTGCCACCTTTACGGCATTGGCGCGCAGCTCGGCCCGCATCACCTCGGCGTCGGCCACCGGAAGCGAGGCGGCGATTTCATTGAGGCGATTGGCCACGTCGCGATTGATCTGCGCGACATTGGACAACGGCACCGTGCCGGCGCCGCTGTAGCGAAAGGCCACCGCACCGGCCGCGCCGACAAAGAACACGTTGAGCGCCAGCGATGTGACGAATAGCCAGCGCAGACGGCCGGCGCCGTCAAACTTCGGCAAAAGAGACATGGTCACCCCACTTCAGCCGGCACCTTCGGCGGCAGCGAGACCGCGGTCGCGCCGGCAGCACGCAATTTTACACGCGCAATATCCGTCAGTTCAAGCGGCGACATGATGCCCGAAAAGCCTATGCTCGGATTGATCCGGGAATGGAAACAATTCAATTGAATTTGATCGAGGCCTAGGACGGATTTTCCAGGCTGAACATGCCGGTATCGTCGTCGTAGGCGAAGGCCTCGGCATAGCGGCCCCAGGCGGTCACGGCGCGCAACGTGTGCTCGGCGTCCTCCGTGCTCATGTGGTCTTCCAACTCGTCCAGAAAGCGGCTTTTCGGTGCGACATGATTGGTGCGCTCCTGCAGCACGCGGCGGATATGGGTGGCGAGCGGAATGAAGGCCAACAGCTGCTTCTGGAACAACTTCTTGCGGTCGTCGGTGCCGAGCTCGGCGAATTGCTTGCCGATATCGGTCAGCTTGATGTCGCCGCCCTCGACTTCGGCGAAATGAAACATTTGCATCGCCTCGGCCACCGGAAACAATTCATCCGCTTCCAGGTGCAATTCATCGGCCAGCACCGGCAAGTCGGCCTTGCCGCGATAGGGCTCGGCGGCGAGCGTCTCGATCAGGCCGGAGAACAGGTTGGCCGAGACGCGCGGCAGCACGGTGTTGATGGTGATCTGCCGCCCGGTCGGTGCATTCGGCGTGCGCGCCGTCATCGCCACATAGATTTTTTCGACCAGCTCGCGGAACTGCGGATCGAGACGATTGCGCGGCTGGCGCAGGTCGACGCCGATCTCGCGGATGATGCGGCCCGGATTGTTGGAGAACAGCAGGATGCGGTCGCACATCAGCACCGCCTCCTCGATATTGTGGGTGACCAGGATGACGCCCTTGATCGGCAGCTTGCCGTCGCCCCACAGCTCGAGGAAGTCGGTGCGCAGCGTCTCGGCGGTGAGCACGTCGAGCGCGGAGAACGGCTCGTCCATCAACAAGATGTTCGGGTGTACGACGAGCGCGCGAGCAAAACCGACGCGTTGGCGCATGCCGCCGGACAGCTCGCGCGGATAGGCGGATTCATAGCCGTCCAGCCCGATCAGGTCGATCGCCGCCAGCGCGCGCTTGCGGATCTCGGGCTCCGGCAAACCAAGCGCTTCCAAACCGAGCTGCACGTTTTCCAGCACCGTCAGCCAGGGAAACAAGGCAAATCCCTGAAACACCATGGCGATGCCGGGCGCCGGCCCCAGCACCGGCTGGCCCAGATAGGTGACGGTGCCGCCGGACGGTTGCGCCAAGCCGGCAATGAGCCGCAGCAAGGTCGACTTGCCGGATCCGGTGCGGCCCAACAGGCCGACGATCTGGCCCTGCACGCACTGAAGCTCGATGCCGTCGAGCACCAGAAGGTCGCCGCCGTCGGCCTTGGGAAAGGTGTGGCGCAGACCGTGAATGTCGAGCAGAGGCGCGTTCATGATCACTCCTCACCCCAGCCGGAATTTGCGTTCGGCGTAGTGATACAACGGACGCCAGAACACGCGGTTGATGACGACGACATAGAGGCTCATCACCGCAATGCCCAGCACGATGCGGTGAAAATCGCCGGCATCGGTCTGTTGCGCAATATAGGCGCCAAGCCCTTTGGCTTCGAGGTGCTTGTTGCCCCATGAGGCGACCTCGGCGACGATGCTGGCGTTCCACGAGCCGCCGGACGCGGTGATCGCGCCGGTCACGTAATAGGGCAGCACGGCAGGCAGCGCGATGCGCCGCCACCACAGCCAGCCGCGCACGTGGAAGCTGGCGCCGACGGCGCGCAGCTCCGCCGGGATTGCCGATGCACCGGCGATGACGTTGAACAAAATGTACCACTGCGTGCCGAGGATCATCAGCGGGCTGAGCCAGATATTCGGATCGAGCTGCCAGGCAACGATGCCTGAGACCACGATCGGGAACAGCACGTTGGCCGGAAAGGCGGCGAGGAATTGCGCGATCGGCTGCACCACGATCGTCGCAAAGGGCCGCGTGCCGACCCAAACGCCGATCGGGACCCAGACGACGGTGGCGAGCGCGATGAGCACGATGACGCGGATCAGCGTCGCCAGCCCGAGCAGCAGCACCGTGCCGACGTCGGCGAGCGTGATGCCTTCGGTGAAGAAGCGTAGCGCCTGCCACAACGCGAGCGCGGTCAGCGCGAAGACGATCAAGGCCAACTGGAACGCGATCCAACCGGGTCGCGTCCGCGGCGCGCGGCTGACAGCCTCGACATTGTCCGGATGTCGCGGCAGCAATACGCGCCGCCACAGCGCCGCAAACGGCCGCTTGACCCGATCGACAATGCGGGACCGGCGCAAAATATCGAGCACCCAGGAGCGCGGCGCCACGATGCCGGGCTCCTGCTCGAAGCGGAAGCGGTCGGCCCAGGCGACCAGCGGCCGGAACAGGATCTGGTCGTAGACCAGGATCACCACCAGCATGGTGCCGATCGCCCAACCGACCGCTTTGAGGTTCTGCTGCTCGATGGCGAGCGCGATATAGGAGCCGACGCCGGGCAACGTGACCGTGGTGTTGCCGACGCTGATCGCCTCCGATGCCACGACGAAGAACCAGCTGCCGGACATCGACATCATCATGTTCCAGATCAGCTGCGGCATGGCGAACGGCACGTCGACGCGCCAGAACGACATCCACGGGCTGAGCCGGAAATTGCGCGACGCCTCGACCAGCTCGGTCGGCACCGTGCGCAGCGACTGGTAGAAGCTGAACGCCATGTTCCAGGCCTGGCTGGTGAAAATCGCGAAGATGGCCGCGAATTCGGCGCCCAGCACGCGCCCCGGAGCGAGCGCCATGAAGAACACGACGGTGACCGAGATGAAGCCCAGGATCGGCACCGACTGGAGAATGTCGAGCAGCGGAACGAGGATGCGCTCGGCCTGCTTGTTCTTCGCCGCCAGCGTCGCATAGGTGAAGGTGAACAACAGCGACAGCGCCATGGCGACGAGCATGCGCAGTGTCGTGCGCGCGGCATATTCGGGCAGATTACGCGGATCGAGCGACGGCGGCGTGCGTTGCAGGTCGGCCAGCGGCTCAAACAGATGGCGGCTTGCCTCGCCGAGGAAGACCAGCAATCCGAGTATCAGCAGAACCGCGAGAATATCCCAGCGGCTTAGCAGCCGCGACCAGTCGCTCACGAAACTGGGGACGAACACGCGCATGTCTTAACGCCCGGCTGTCACGGAATTGTCGTGCGAGTGCAGCCGGAACGGAGCCACCAGCCGCGAGGTCCGGTCATCCCATAACATCGCCGCCGCGGCATTCAAACCTTATTGCGCGGTATTTTTGCAATCTATCCTGACGATCTTGCCGCCGCATGTGCCGACGGGGCGGCAATGGCCTACGATCCCCTCTGCCCCATGGCCGAGAACAAACTCGCAAGCTCGATCGGGAACGGGAACACGATCGTCGAGCCGCGCTCGCTGGCGATGTCGAACAGCGTGCCGAGATAGCGCAGCTGCATCGCCTGCGGCACCTCGGCCAGGATGCGGGCGGCCTCGACCAGCTTCTGCGCCGCCTGCTGCTCGCCCTCGGCGTTGATGATCTTGGCGCGGCGCTCGCGCTCGGCCTCGGCCTGACGCGCGATGGCGCGAACCATGCTCTCGTCGAGGTCGATGCGCTTGACCTCGACGTTGGCGACCTTGATGCCCCAGGCTTCGGTCTGCTTGTCGAGCACGTCCTGGATGCCGGCATTGAGCTTGTCGCGCTCGGCCAGCATCTCGTCGAGATCGTGCTTGCCCAGCACCCAACGCAGCGTGGTCTGGGCGAGCTGGCTGGTCGCGACCATGTAATTGCTGACCTGGATGATGGCGCGCTCGGGATCGACGACGCGGAAATAGATCACGGCAGAGACCTTGACCGAGACGTTGTCGCGGGAAATCACGTCCTGCGGCGGCACTTCGTCGACGATCACCCGCAGATCAACGCGCACCATCTGCTGAATGAACGGCACCAGAAGGAACAGGCCGGGCCCTTTGGTGCCGGTATAGCGGCCGAGCGTGAAGACGACGCCGCGTTCGTATTCGCGCAGGATGCGAATCGAGGACCACAGAAAGATCAGCACCAAAACGGCAATGAAGATAATCGGCGGGAAAAACAACATGACTTGGCTCCTTGTTCGTCAGAGCGGTTGGACGCGAAGAACGAGGCCGTCGCGATCGAGAACTTTGACAGGGGTCCCGGCGGCGAGCGGCGCATCGGCGCGCGCCAGCCAGATTTCGCCTTTGACCCGCACCCTGCCCTCGCCGCCCTGCCAGGACACCGCCTCGCCTGAGGCACCGATCAGCGCTTCGCTGCCGGTCACCACCGGCCGTTTGCGCGAGCGCAGCAACGCCGCCAGCGCCAGGAGAAAGAGAGCGGCACTGCAAATAGCGGTGCCGATCACGACCGCGTAGGACAGCGCGAAACCCGGCGCGCGCGACGGAAACATCATCAGCGACCCGATGACGAAGGCGGCGACCCCGCCGACGCCAATCGCGCCGAAGGCACCGATATGGGCCTCGGCGATCATCAGGCCGATGCCGATGAGGACCAGAGCCGCACCGGCGTAATTGATCGGCAGCAGCGCCAGCGCGTAGAGCGCAACAAAAAGACTGATGGCGCCGATGAGGCCCGGCGCCACGGCGCCGGGATTGAAGAATTCGAGGATCAGCCCGTAGACGCCGATCAGCAATAGAATGAACGCAACGTTGGGATTGGTGACGAGTGCCAGCAACTCGGTGCGCCAGTCGGGCGGCACGGTCACCACGTCGAGGCCGGCGGTGGCCAAGCGCAACGGCTTGCCGGCGACCTTCACGGTGCGGCCGTCGATCTGGCGCAACAGATCGGGGACATTGTCGGCGATCACGTCGATGACGTGGAGCGACAGCGCGTCGGCGGCGGGAAGGCTCACCGCCGAGCGCACGGCGTCGGCGGCCCAATCGGCGTTGCGCCCGTTGAGCGCGGCGAGGCTGCGGATATAGGCGATGGCGTCGTTGACGACCTTGCGCGTTTCGGTGTCGCCGGATTCGTCAGTCTTGTTCTGCTGCGATTGTTTTTGTTCGGCGCTGCCGCCGGGCAGCATCGGGCCGCCGAGCGCGACCGGGGTCGCGGCGCCGATATTGGTGCCGGGCGCCATGGCGGCGAGCGCGCTCGCATAGGCGATATAGGTGCCGGCGCTGGCGGCGCGCGCGCCGCTGGGCGCCACATAGCTGACGACCGGCACCGGCGACGCCAGGATCGCGCTGATGATCTGGCGCATCGACGTGTCGAGTCCGCCGGGCGTGTTCATGCGCAGCACGACGACCGCGACGTCGCTCGGCGCGGCGGCGCGCAATTCCCGCACCACATAGTCGGCGACGGCCGGACCGATGGCGCCATCGATATCGAGCACCACAGCGTGTTCGGCAGCCCGCGCCGGGACGGCGAGCGTCGCAAGCAACTCCGCCGCAAGCAACTGTGTTGCAAGCAACTGTGTTCCAAGCAACTTGGCCAAAAGCACGATCACCGCGCGCAGGCGCATCATGGCAATCTTCCCGGGCCGGCGGCCCCGGTGGCGCAATATGGACGTATCTTATCTTGGTCGCGCGAGCGCGTCTCGCAAGGCGGCTACGACATTGCGACCGCGCGTCGCGGGGCGCCGATCAATTGCGCGCCGAACGGAATGCGCTGCACGGCGAGGACTGCGATCCAGCTCAATACCAGCGTACCGCCGAACACGTTCGCCGCCTTGACCATGGCGAACAGCGCCGTGCCCAGCAACGCATATTGCAGCCACACGGCGAAATTATAGTGCACCAGATAAAGGCCATAGGCATTGGCGGACAGGCTGTCGAGACGCCGCGAATATCCGCTGGCGAAATGCAGGCCGACGACGATCAGGAAAAAACAGGCCAGCATCGCATGAAAGTCCAAGACGATCAGAATGATGATCGCCCGCAAATTGCTTGGAGACAGACTGGAGGGAGACATCGAGCTAGCGCGCCATAAAGCCGGGTCCTGGCCCCCGAACTAATTGATTGACTGCAAATGCGATCACGCAATTGACCAGCACGTTCTAGACAGAAGTCTCTCGACCATCACGGTAGGGTTCACGGGTACGGATCGCGGAACCCGGCATTGCGGTTGCGGCCGCCATGCAATCCCCGATTGTCCGGCTAAGTCACGGAACTTGCAAGGATTTACCTCGACGGGCCGGAGCGGATATGGGTAGACGGCGGTCCAGAAATCACCGCATTGTCGGGCCACCCTTTTTGGGTCATCAATGCGCGAAACGTGATTCTTTCGGCGATGGAGAAGGGCATTGGCAGTGCAATCGGTAAAACTGGCGATGGCGGCGCTCTTGATGTTGGTTGCCGCCGCGAATTCCACGGTGGCCGCGGATCCTCTGGTGACCGGGCTGTGGCAAAAAATCGATGAGCCAACCAGCAAGTCGGTCGGCTGGTTTCTCTTCACCGAAAGCGATGGCGTTTATCAAGGAATGATCGCCAAGCTGTTCCTGCGCCCGGGCGACCCGCCGAACCAAACCTGTACGGCCTGCAAAGATGACCGCAAGGACCAGCCGCTGCTCGGCATTCCGTTGATCAGGAATATGAAAGCGAATGGCCTGTACTATGAAGGCGGTAATATCCTCGATCCGCGCGACGGCAATATCTACAATGCCATGATGACGCTGAGCCCGGACGGCCAGACACTGACGGTTCGCGGCTATCTCGGCATTGCCCTTTTCGGCCGCGACGAGGTCTGGTACCGGCTGCCGGAAACCGCCTACAAGGACCTCGATCCCATCATCATCGCGCGGTACCTGCCCGGCATGACGACGGCGTCGATCAAGCGCAAACAAAATCAGAATCAGAACACAGCAAAATCGAGCAACATCGCGCGCTGAGCGCTCGCGTTACTCGATGACGCCGAAGGCGCAGCCTGCCGCCGCATAGTGATAGCGGGGAACGCCATAGCGGTCCTGCGCCACGATCGGCCGGCAGCGTTGCAGCCACTTCTGGTCGCGTTCGGTGGCGCGCGCCTTATCGGCCTCGTTTCCAGGCTGCGGCACTGCCCTGACATACGGATCGCCGGCGGGCCCCTCGCGCAGCACACAGCTCACTGCGCCGGGCGCTCCGACGCAACCGCCGACATAGAGCGTGTCGGCGTAAGCCAACGTCATAAGCGGCAGCGTCAACGCGGCGCCGGCATACGCAGCTCGCCACGATGCCGAAAGCAATCTGGCACGGTTGAAGATTAACACCACACTCTCCCTGACGCGCCGCCGCTGCGATGCAGTCGGCTGGCGCCGTTTTTCACCAAGCTTGCGCACGTTCGCGGAAGACCGGTTCCGGGACACGCACCAAGCGTCAGCCGAGAGGGAGCAAGGCCAATGCCAGCGAAAGTGGCCTGATTTGGCACAAAGTCATTCCGGGGCCGAGCGCAGCGAGGAGCCCGGAATCCATAATCACCGCCGCTGTAATGTTGCGCGGCAGCGCCAGCGCGTTGAGTTCTGTGATTATGGATTCCGGCTCTCGCTCGCGCTGCTCGCTCGGCCGGAATGACGTTAGTGTTAACGCCGGAGAACGACGGACGATGGCAAACGCCGCCGCTCCCATCCGCTCTGCTCGAGCTCGGGGATCGTGTCGTCGGCCTGCGGATAGCCGAGACAGAAATAACCGATGAATTTCCATTCGGCGGGCACGTCGAGCAGCGCCGCAACCACTTGGGCATCAAGGATCGAGACCCAGCCCATGCCGATGCCCTCCGCGCGCGCGGCGAGCCAGATCGTGTGCACCGCCGTCACCGCCGAATAGTCGATCATTTCCGGCATGGTATGGCGGCCGAGGCCGTGGCCTTGCGTCGTCGCGCGATCGGCAAACACCGCCAAGTGACAGGGCGCCTCTTCCAAGCCGGCGAGCTTGAGCTGCGCGTAAAGGCCGGCGCGGTCGCCGCTTTGCGCGGCGAGCGCCTGCGCGTTGCAGGTTGCGAAATTTTGCCGGATGGCGGCGCGGGCCGCCGTGTCCTCGACGATGACAAAGCGCCATGGCTGACTCAAGCCTACGGACGGCGCCAGACAGGCAAGCTCGATCAACGATTCCAAGGTGCCGCTCGGCAGAGCGTCGCACCGGAAACGCCGGACATCGCGGCGCCAGATGAGAAGCTCGCGCAAGCGCGCGCGGAATGCCGGATCGAAGCCGGTCGAGCGCTGCGCTGCGCCTTCGATCTGCGGTATCGAATTCGCGCTCATGGGCGAAAGCCTAGCCGTTGTTGCGGAAGGCATCCATCGCAATTTGCAGTCGTTGCCACGCTTCCTCACCGGCCGGCAAGCCGAAACGCAGCCACGTCGTGTTGTCCGGAAATTTGCGCACCAAAATTCCGGCGCGGCCGAGGTGATGGAACAACGCGGACGCCGCCGGCGTCCGCACCAACCGGAACAACGCCGTGCCACCCGGGATGCCGAGACCGGCGCCGATCAAAATGCCATCGAGCCGTCCGGATGTTGCCGCCAACCGATGCCGCGTCGCTTCGATCCACGCCGTGTCCGCCAAGGCCGCCGCACCGATGGCCAAGGCCGGCCCGGATACCGCCCATGGCCCGAGCATCGCCGCAAGCCGGACCGCGGACGGTCGGTCGAGCAGCGCGAAACCGAGCCGTATTCCGGCAAGCCCGAAAAACTTCCCGAACGAGCGCAACACGATGAGATTGCCACGACCCACATCGCCGGCGAGGCTGAAGCGCGGCGGTGCGACCTCCATGAACGCCTCGTCGACGACGAGAACGCCGCCGCGGGTCTGCAGCTTTGCGGCAAGAGCGAGCAACGCTTCCCGTTCGATGAGCCGGCCGTCGGGGCTGTTGGGGTTGGTGACGATGGCGAGATCGGCATCGCTCAGCGCGGCGGACTCGCGCGCCGCAACGACGCTATGGCCGGCAAGGCGCGCCGCGCGCGCGTGCTCGTTGTAGGTCGGCGTCAAAATAGCCGCCCGGCCGCGTCGCGCCAGCCCGGCGACCAGAGGCAGCAGGATCTGCGTGCCCGGCGCCGCCACCACATGCGCCGCCGATGGCGCGCCGTATGATGTCGCGGCGGCCGCCGCGAGACCGGCGGTCGCGGCGGCGTCCGGCAGGCGGGCAAATAGTTCGGCCGGCAGGAGCGGCAGGGGATAAGGATTGGGATTGATCCCGGTCGAGAGGTCGATGAAAGGTTTTGGCGCATCGGGGAACAGAACCCGTGCCGCCTCAAGATCGCCGCCGTGCGGCAGCGGTTCGTCCGCAGTGTTGTAGGGAAAGATGTCCGTCACGCTCGCCCTTTTGGCCATGATGATCGAGCTCTGCGCCGGTTATCCGCAAGCGCTGGCGCGCGTGATCGGCCATCCGGTGACCTGGATCGGCCACCTCATCGCCGCGCTCGACGACCTGCTCAATCGCGATACGGCCGGCGCAAACTGGCGACGATACGCCGGGGTTGTCGCGGTTCTGTTGCTGCTCGGCATTGTCGGCGCGATCGCCTTCATTGTCGAACGCGAAATGCTCCGGATTCCGTTTGGATTGATCGCAGTCGCCGTCGTCGCCAGCACCTTGATCGCGCAGCGCAGCCTGCATCGGCACGTCGCCGATGTCGCCGACGCGCTGGAGCAAGGCGGCGTCATCGCCGGCCGCGCGGCGGTCGCCAAGATTGTCGGCCGCGACACCGACGCGCTCGATGCAGCCGGCGTCGCCCGCGCCGCAATCGAGAGCCTCGCCGAGAATTTTTCCGACGCTGTCGTCGCGCCGGTGTTGTGGATGGCCATCGCGGGTCTCCCTGGAGCGGCACTCTACAAAGCAATCAACACCGCCGACAGTATGATCGGCCATCGCACGCCAAGGTATGAGGCGTTCGGCTGGGCCGCGGCGCGGCTCGACGATCTGGTCAACCTGCCGGCATCGCGGCTGTCGGCGCTTCTGCTCGTTGCCGCGGCGGCATTGAACAAGACCGCTTCCGCGGCCGCAGCCTGGCGCGCCGTGCTGCGCGACGCCGCGCGCCACCGCTCGCCCAATGCCGGCTATCCGGAAGCCGCCATGGCCGGCGCGCTCGGCCTTTCGCTCGCCGGCCCGCGCGTCTACGGCGGAGTGACAATCGACGACGCCACGATGGGTGACGGCCGCCGCGGCGCCACCGCCGCCGACATCCGCCGCGCGCTTACGCTTTATCGATATGCCGATGCGATCTTGATCGCGCTCATTGCCGCAATCGCCGCTATCCTCATCGCGCTAATTTGAGCAGGCGATCGAGGTCAATGTGCGCCGCAAGGTGCGCCGCCAGCGCATCAAGCGTCCGCTCGATCAGGTCTTCATAAATGATGTTGGCCGGTCCCGCGCCGAAACGCTGCAGCCACGCCGCGCGCTGCCGGTCGTCGGCGAATAGCCCGTGAACATAGGTACCGACGACCCTGCCATCGGCCGAGATCGCACCTTCGGGCGAGCCATCAACAAGCCGTGCGAACGGCCGCGCGCGATCTTGCCCTTCGGTCACGCCCATGTGCATCTCATAGCCGGAAAACGAAACGCCATCGCTGGTCGTTCCGGACACCGGCTCAAGGCGTTTGTCGTTCGACAGCGTCGTTGCGACATCGAGAAGGCCGAGCCCTTCGACTGTCGCCGGCGGACCCTCGATACCGTCGGGATCGGCGACCGTGCGCCCGAGCATCTGATAGCCGCCGCACAGGCCGAGCACCATACCGCCGCGGCGCCGATGCGCGGCGATGTCGAT
>Ga0210398_10002195_pt1 | contig 19246 bp, 19 predicted proteins | sample IncBWC4OmetaG_FD_161047 | JGI IMG/M metagenome (GOLD analysis project Ga0210398, IMG submission 161047) | Forest soil microbial communities from Barre Woods Harvard Forest LTER site, Petersham, Massachusetts, United States - Inc-BW-C-4-O | ecosystem: Environmental > Terrestrial > Soil >... | reverse complement strand
TTTATCGGTGGCTCGATGGGCGCGGTCGTAGGAGAAAAGGTAACGCGCGCGATCGAATTGGCCATCGAGACGCGCCAGCCGCTTGTGGTCGTCTCCTGCTCCGGCGGTGCGCGCATGATGGAGGGCACGATCAGCCTCATGCAACTCGCCAAAGTCTCGGCGGCGCTCGCCAAGCTCGACGAAGCCAAGCTGCCTTACATCTCGCTTCTCACCGACCCAACCACCGGCGGCGTCACTGCCAGTTTCGCCATGCTGGGCGACATTAATATCGCGGAGCCCGGCGCGCTGATCGGGTTTGCGGGCCCTCGCGTGATTGAGCAGACCATTCGCCAAAAACTTCCTGATGGCTTTCAGCGCTCGGAGTTTCTTTTGGAACACGGGTTTCTCGACGCCGTCGTCCACCGCAAGGACCTAAAGGCGTTCATCGCCAACTCCTTCGATCTTCTCCTGAGCTGAAATGAATTACCAGGCTGCGGTCCGCTATTTGCTTTCGCTGGGCAGGGAACTGGCGGCGCCGACGCAGGCCGCGGCGGCGAAATTCGACCTCGGAAACATCACCATTCTTGCCGAACGGCTTGGCCGGCCGGACCGAGCTTATCCGTCGGCGCACATTGCGGGAACCAACGGCAAGGGTTCGACGGCTGCCTTTCTCGAGTCGATCCTCCGCCGCTCCGGCTTTCGGACCGGGCTCAACACCTCGCCGCATCTGGAAAAAATCAACGAACGTATTCGCGTGAGCGGCGAAGAGATCAGCGACCAAGCGTTTGCCGAAGCGTTTACGCGGATTCAGGCTTTGAACGAGGAGCTGCTCGCGGCAGGCAAACTTCGCGCTCATCCGACGTACTTCGAGTGCGTGACCGCGATGGCCTTTGAATACTTTGCGAGCGAACGCGTTGACTTTGGCGTCTTTGAGGTGGGGCTTGGCGGTCGGCTGGACGCCACGAATATTTTGACTCCCGTCGTCAGCGTGATCACGCGCGTCGATTTCGATCACGAAAGTTTTCTTGGACACTCCCTGGCGGAAATCGCCATGGAAAAAGCGGGCATTCTCAAGCCGGGAGTTCCGCTCATCCTGTCTGAGCAACGACCGGAAGCTCTTGAAGTCATCCGCGCGCGCGCCACCGAACTTGGCTGCGCGGTCATCGAAACCGGAGCGGCGTTCCGCATCGAAAAGGAATGGACGGAAAACGGATGCAGCCGTGCCAGCGTCACCGAAAATGCATCCGGCTGGTCGTTTACGCTCTCTCCGCAGCTTCCCGGAAAATTCCAAATACAAAACAGCCTCAACGCCGCCGCCGCCGCGCGTTATCTTCAAAAGCGCGGCTATCGTATTTCTGACGACGCGATCGCGCAGGGCATCGCGGAAGCCGTTTGGCCCGGACGTCTCGAAAAGCTCCAGTCAGACCCGGACGTGTACCTCGACGGCGCGCACAACCCTTCCGCCGCCAGAGAACTCGCCGCTTTCCTCGAACAATACCTTGCGGGCCGCAAAATTTGGCTGGTCTTTGGGGCGCTGCGCGACAAAGCCGTCGACGAAATGGCAGGTGTTCTTTTTCCGCTTGCCGCCGAAGTAATCTTCACGCAGCCGCGTACCTCGCGCGCCATTTCCGTCACCCGGCTTGCCGAAATCACGTCTCACGACGCCGCTCACTTTGCGGTCGTTCCTGAGCCAGAAGCGGCTCTCGAACATGCCCTAAACCGGGCCGCTCCGCACGACGCCATAGTTGTCGCCGGGTCGCTCTACCTCGTCGGCCCACTGCGCCACTACTGGAAAAACCGCGCGCAGGTCGCCGCGCATTGAAAAACACCGTAGAATATGCCGCTCGGGTGATACCTTCCCGTGAGGTGCGGCACGACAATTGACCTAGCAACATGGCGGGCCTGGTGTGGCACTGCCATGAAGAACCGTGACGTCAAGCCCATCGCGTGGGCGGCCGATTCATCGGTTCGGTTTCGCTTGGATGGGGCGCATGTTTATTGCCATGGGCACAGTTCCGTTGCTAAGAGGCAAGACGCATTACGAGAATTATGGGGGAGGCCCGATTTTCGCTCCCTGGGCTATTTTTATTGGGCTTTTGTTTTTGGTCGGAGTATTTAGGCCTGGGAGAAAAGGAATTAACTTCTCGCGTGAAAAGAAATAGCAGAAAAAACTCACAACCCCTCGTGGGCATTATCATGGGCTCGTCTTCTGATTGGGAGACGATGGAACACGCCGTCACAACGCTCAAAGAGCTCGGCGTGCCTCACGAGACGCGCGTCGTTTCCGCTCACCGTACTCCGGACCTTCTTTTTGAATACGCGGCGAGCGCCGAGAAGCGGGGCATCGAAGTGATTATTGCGGGCGCGGGCGGCGCCGCCCATTTGCCGGGCATGACGGCTTCGAAGACCGTGCTGCCTGTTCTCGGCGTGCCCGTGGAATCGAAAGCATTGAAGGGCCTCGATTCTCTGCTTTCCATTCAGCAGATGCCTGGAGGCGTTCCCGTTGGCACGCTGGCGATTGGCAAGGCCGGGGCGATCAACGCCGCTCTTCTCTCTGCTGCCATCCTGGGAAGCAAATACCCGCACATCCGCGAAGCGTTGCGCAAATTTCGCGGCGCGCAAACGGAGCGCGTTCTATCCAATCCTGATCCGTCAGCCGCGGGTTTTCCTCGGAAAAAGGGGCCGCAGAAGAACAGGAAGCGCGCGTGAGCATCGGCATCCTCGGCGGCGGACAACTTGGGTACATGCTGGCTCTGGCAGGCTATCCACTTGGGCTGCGATTCCGTTTTCTCGATCCGTCTCCCGAAGCTCCGGTCGGACGGATCGCTCCGCGCGTCACCGGCGATTTTACGGATCGCGCTGCGCTGGAGAAATTTGCTCACGGGCTTGAAGTCGTTACCTACGAGTTCGAGAACGTACCCGTGGATACCGTCCATTTTCTTGTCAAAAAGGTTTCGGTGTTTCCGCCGCCTCGCGCGCTTGAGGTGGCGCAGGATCGCCTGCGTGAAAAGGAATTGTTTCTAACGTTGGGAATCGCCACGACGGAATTTGCTTCCGTCCCGGTTGCCTACGATCTCGATTTGGCGGTGAAAAAAGTTGGGCTGCCGGCAGTGCTGAAGACCCGGCGAATGGGTTACGACGGGAAGGGGCAATGGATCCTGGGGACTGCGGAAGACGTGAAGATCGCGAAGGACGGATTGCCGAAGCTGCCGTTCACCGTGGAGCGTTTTGTTCCCTTCACCAGAGAGCTCTCTGTGATCGCTGTGCGTGGCAAGGCGGGTGAGACGGCCTTCTATCCGCTGGTTGAGAATCACCACCGCAACGGCATTCTGCGTCTCTCGCTGGCTCCCGCGCCAGCGGTCGGCCCCGAGATTCAGAAGGCCGCCGAAGATGCGGCGCGCAGGGTGCTCGAAGCCCTGAACTATGTGGGTGTACTGGCGATCGAGTTTTTCGAACGCGACGGCCAACTGCTGGCGAATGAGATGGCTCCGCGGGTGCATAACTCAGGGCATTGGACCATCGAGGGCGCGGTGACGAGCCAGTTTGAAAACCATCTACGGGCTATTTGCGGCCTGCCCCTGGGCTCGACCACTGCGATTGGGGTTTCCGCGATGATCAATCTCATCGGCGAAGTGCCGGAATCGGCTCAGGTGCTTGCCATTCCGTCGGCTCATCTTCATCTTTACGGCAAAGAGCCCCGCCCCGGCCGCAAACTCGGCCACGTTACGCTCCGCGCGCCGTCTTTCGAGCAGCTCACCGGCCGTTTTCGAAGCCTTCCGGGCTTTTTCCAGCGGCCAGACTTTTGCCTGGATAGGACTGGCCGCTAAAGCAAGTCTCCCGTGGCTTGCGCTATTGCCCAGCATGGTCCGGGCGGGCTGGGTTGCCGCACTCTCCCGCGAATGCTACGATTTGGGATTCCATGAGCCCAGAAACTCTCAACCGGCCCCGTGTGGGGATCCCCTGGCGAACGTCTGAAGAGGAAGCGCGCGACAATCGCCCGAAGATTGCCAATTACGAGCAAGCGGTGCGTCGCGCGGGCGGCGAACCAGTACTCATCCCACTGACCGACCGGGAACAGCAGAGTCACCTACTAGCGAACCTGGATGCGTTCATGCTCCCCGGCAGCCCAGCGGATGTCGAACCTGCCGAATATGGCGCGGTGAATGACGGCAAGTGTGCGCCTGCCGACTTGCCGCGTGAAGAGGCCGACCGAGCCATCCTTGCGCATGCTTTTGCCGCGAGGAAGCCAGTGCTGGCCATCTGTTATGGGTGCCAGCTGCTGAATGTCTATCTGGGCGGGACGCTCATTCAGGACCTGCGTTCAGAGCTTGGAACGACGACGGCCCACCAGAAGAAAGACCTGTCGCCGGAACCCAGCGATGATCCCATCCACGGAGCCAAATTCGAGCCGCAGAGCCGGCTGGCCGCGCTGGCCTCGGGCGAACAGGCGAAGATCAACAGTTCGCACCATCAGGCCATCCGGAAGGCGGGGAAGAATTTGCGCGTCACGGCGCACTCCACGGACGGAATCATTGAGGGTGTGGAGTGGACCGGCGACGCGAATTGGGTTGTCGGCGTTCAGTGGCATCCGGAGCGCATGTTTGGCGATGCCTTTTCGGAACGGTTGTTCCGCGATTTCGTTGGCGCAGCTGGCGGCGCCGTTGTCCAAAAGACGTAAGCGCTGGCGGTTCGAGTTTCATCTTTAAATCATTGGGGGACTGGATGATTTCACTCGCAGGCAAGGCGGCACTCATTACCGGTGGTTCGCGCGGAATTGGTGCGGCGTCCGTCAAACTATTTGCCGAGGCCGGGGCGGACGTAATCTTTAGTTACCACAAAGCCAAAGACGCCGCGCTTCAAGTCGAGCAGGAAGCCAAGAAACACGGAACGCGGGTGGAAGCCTTTAAGGCCGATGTCGGGCGCCACCTGGACAACCAGAAACTGGTCGACCAGTGCGTCGCGCGGCTCGGGCGGCTGGATATTGTTGTGGCCAACGCAGGGGTCTGGAATATCGAGGACCTGCCCATCGAGAAAATGAACGAAAAGCAATGGGATGAAATGATGCGGGTCAATTTAAAGAGCGTTTATTCCATCATTCATTTCAGCGTGCCGCAGATGATTAAGCAGAAGTCGGGGAAGATTATTCCCATCACTTCGACGGCCGGGCAGCGTGGCGAGTCCTTCCACACCCATTACGGGGCCAGCAAAGGCGGGGTGATCAGCCTGGTGAAGGGACTGGCGGTTGAGCTTGCGCGGCACAACATTCTTGTGAATTCCGTGGCGCCCGGGTGGGTGGCCACGGACATGTCCAATCCCGTCATTCAGACCAAGGCTGGAGTGAAGGCTGTCGCGACGGCGATTCCGCTCGGACGACCCGCGACCCCGGAGGAAATCGCAGGGCCGATTCTCTTTCTGGCTTCCGATCTGGCCAACTTCCTTACCGGAGAGATCATCAATGTTAATGGAGGATCCGTCTTGTGCGGTTAAAGCTCGTCTACTTCGCGGTTGCTGCTTTGATTTTGGGCACGATGTTGGCCGTCGAGGCTTCCGCGCAGAATCCGGACGCGATGATGCCGGAGCAGAGCGCCGCCAAGGCTAAACAGATTCTCAGCGACCTTATGAATGCGCGGGGCGGGGCGGCCTACAACGAAGTCATCGAGGGCGAGTGCCACGGTACGCGAGCGCAATTCGGACACAATGGGGCGGTCACGGGGTATGTCGGCTTCACGGATTCGCGTCGCTTCCCGGACAAAGCCCGCTTGGAATATGCGGCGAAGAGTCACAATCTCAAGAGCATCATCAATACGGTGATCGGCGTCGAAGGGCTGGATTGGTCGCATGGCGGGGTCATCGTCGCTTTGTATAACGGCGATCGCGGCTGGACTCTCGACCGCAGCGGCGTCACGGAACTGCCGATTACTTCGATTTCCGAGTTTCAGGAACAGGTGAAGAGAAACATCGACAATGTGATGAGAGTACGATTGAAAGAGCCGGGTTGGACTTACCGCTTTGGTGGCAGCGATACCGCCGATTTGAAAGAAGTGGATTGGGTGGAATTGACGGACAGTGAAGAGCGGACATTTCGGCTGGCGGTGGACCATAACACACGTCTTCTGGTGCGCAGCGTCGTCACCACCGTCAATGAAGAGACCCATGAGCGCGACGACGACGTTACGATTTATACGAACTATCAGTTGAAGGACACCGTGTGGACCCCGATGCAGGTCAGCAGGGATCATAACGGGCGCCGCGCGGCGCAATTTTTTTACGATTCTTGCCGATATAATCCCGGGTTTCCGAGCGATTTCTTCGACAGATCCTCCCTCCAAAAAAAGACCGCCGAAGCCGGAGTCAAGAAAAACAAGAACGACAAGAACTAAGGGGCGCAGCACCAGACATTTTCTTTTTGTCCAGTCTAGTTAACGCGCATGTCTCCAGTGCTGCGCTTTTGCTAGACTGGCGCCTCTCTATGAACCTCACTTCTCGTCAACAGCACACACTCGAGTCCATTTGCGATACTTTCGCGCCTCCGTCAGCCGATTGGCCTGGCGCATCCGAGGTGGGCATTCCCGCAGCGATTGGAAAGGCGCTCGATTTCAATCCACGGCCCGGTGAACGGGCGCAATTTTTGCAGCTTCTCGATCTTTGGGATTCGCATCTCCATAGCTTGCTGACAGCTCGCCGGTGGACTTCGTTTTCTTCACTTCCGCAGGAAACGCGCATCCGTGTCTTGCTTTCCTGGGCAGACAGTGGCTTCGGCCGTCGCCGCGGCGCGTTTCAGGCTTTGCGGAAAGCGATTGGCTTTCTTTACGTGATGCTGCCGGGAGCCGGCAGCACGCCGAGTCCAGTTTGGAAAAAGTTCGGTTATCCCGGCCCCCTCGGTCGGCAACAACCAAAACCTCGCCCCCTGCGGCCGCTGGTTCCCGTAGTCGATACGGACTTGTCCTCGGACATTTGCATTGTCGGTTCCGGGGCTGGCGGGAGCGTGGCCGCCGCGGTTCTGGCCGCTCAGGGCAAGGACGTGATCGTAGTCGAGGCGGGCGGCTACTATGACGATTCTGATTTCGATGGCGCGGAGCTTGGAGGATTCCAGCGGCTGTATTTGGAAGGTGGGTTTGCAGCGACCGCGGATCAGAGTGTCGGCTTATTGGCCGGCGAGTGCCTGGGAGGGGGAACGGTCATTAACTATTGCACATCGTTTCGAACGCCGGACGATGTGCGCGGTGAATGGACGGCTGCGGGCGTGCCCTGGTTTACGAGCGAGGAGTACACCAGGAATCTCGATGCCGTGTGTGCGCGGCTCTCGGTGAACCTGGACCACAACCGCGTCTCGGCACGGGAACAAATTTTCGAGCGCGGGTTGCGCAACCTGGGCTGGCATGCGGCGGCCATGCCGCGCAACGTGGTGGGCTGCGAACAGGGCAAAGTTTGTGGTTACTGCGGTTACGGTTGCTCGCTTGGTGCCAAGCAATCCAGCACGAAGACTTGGCTTGCCGATGCGCAGGACGCCGGCGCCCGGTTGGTTACCGAGACACGCGCATGGCGCGTTCGAATCGAAGGGGGCGTGGCCGCCGGCGTGGACGCTCGCTCGCGGAACGGTAGCCGCGTCACCATTCGATCGAAAGCTGTGGTCGCGGCCTGCGGCGCGATCCACACGCCTGCGTTGCTTCTGCGTTCCGGCTTGCGTAACGAAAACATTGGGCGGCATCTTCACCTGCATCCCGTTTCGAATGTTTGCGGAGTCTTTGCGGAAGAGATCCGTCCCTGGGAAGGGACCATGCAGGCGATCTATTCCGATGAACACCGCTTCCTTACCGGAAATTACGGCGTGAAGTATGAGACGACCGCGCTGCAGCCAGTCATTGCCGTGGCTGTTCTGCCGTGGCGTGAGCCGGAACACTATCGGTCGTTGCTCGGGAAATTATCCAACACCATGGCGGTCGGAGTTTTGTTGCGCGACCGCGATGGCGGCCGCGTGACGCTCGATCGTGAAGGCCATCCGGTGGCTCATTACGCGTTGTCGGAATTCGATCGCGCGCATTTGCGCCGTGGATTCCTTGGTGCTGCCCGGATACTGGAGGCCGCTGGTGCGGAACGTATTTTCTCTCCGCATGCGAAATGGTGCGCTTACGAACCGGGTCGGAAGGATTCGCTAGTTTCTTTTACCCAGGCGATGGACGCGGCTGGGTGGGACTCCGGCCGGCTGGCGCTCTTTTCCTTTCACATCATGGGAAGCGCGCGGCTGGGCGGATCGGCAAAAACTTCAGCAACCAGGCCGGACGGTGAGACTTGGGAGGCTCGCCACCTCTTCGTAATGGACGGCTCCTCGTTTCCAAGCGCTTCGGGAGTTAACCCCATGATTTCAATCGAAGCCATCGCTCGCCAGAACGCCTTGGCATTGGCCGGGCGCTCGGGGATATAAACGTCTTATTTATAGTGGGATAGCGGGAATGACGGCCCCCTCGCGGAAGAATCCATCGGGCCTCGGCGGTCAAGAGGGGCCGAAACTGTTTCCGTGAGCCAGTGCCCGTGTCTCTGAGCGGGTCGGGGAATACGGCAGGTAACCAGCGCTATGGGGTCGACCGAGTTGGGTACCTCCGGTCTATGGGATTTTCTTGATAAAATGTAATAGTCTTAGGTAGGTTGGGCGCGCTCTAAGGCAATGGCCGGAGCGGGCAGAACGGGTGTTGTTCCAAGATGATACTGAGCGTCAAGTTCGGGTCCCCGCGTCGAAGCCTACGAAACGGATTTAGCTTGGTGGAGCTCGTGTTGTCCTTGGCCGTGCTGCTGGTCATTACAACTCTCGCCATCCCTGTAGTGGTGCGCTCTCTGCAGGTCTACCAGCTTAATTCCACAGCATCGCAATTGGCGGGGATGCTTAAGTTTGCAAAATTCGATGCCATTCGGCAGAACACTCCTGTCAGTTGCCAGATCCAGTGGCACGCGAGCGGCGGGTATTGGCTGGCTTGGGTGGATTCCAATGGCAACAACATACCAGATGGAGCTGAACCGCAGATGATCATTGGCGGAAGTTTCACGCTTCTGCCTGCCGGCTCGGTTCCCAATCCGGCCCCCATCACGGCAACTTTGGGGCCGGGTTTTTCGACCTTTTCCTGGGTGGTATTGTCCGGGTCCAACGCTAGCATTACCTATGACCAGCGGGGCGTCATAGCCGCTGGAGCGGCGGTGTACGCGCTGTATATCGGCAACGCGAGCGACCCAAACTCCGGTTATCGGGCCATCATAACCATGCCATCGGGCGCCGTGCAGGTGTGGACGTCATCGTCCGCCGGGAATTGGCAGCGAGTCAGTTGATTCGTTTCGCAGGATCAGACGAACATGATGAAGAATCCGCATCTTCGAAGGATGAGCAGGAAGGTTTGGAAGAATCAGCGCGGATTCACGATTACCGAAGTTTTGATCGCCATTGTGATTCTGATGGTGGGCATTGTCGCGGTGGCGCAATTGGTGCCTGCTTCGATCGGCTCCAACTCGGCGAATCGCAACGACTCTTCTGCTTTGGTGTTCGCACAGCGGCAGATGGACCTATTCCTCGGTCAGCCGCTCAATATGTCGATTAGTCCGCCGGCCTTTACCGAAACTATCGACGCGCAAACCTTCACGTGCTATCTCGGAGACCCCACGCAAGCAAACATAGTCGTGGGCAGCCCTTTGACTCTGTTCTACAACCAGATGGTCATCAATTTCGCGGCGTCGCCAGTGACGAATTACAGCTTCACGTATCAGGATCCAAACGATCCTTTTGGTCTGGTTTACGACGTCCGTTGGGCGGTGATCACCACAACGAACGCGAATGGCATGGTCACCTCGAAACGGTTCGTCCTGGGAACGAGAAAAAAGGGTGGTAACGGAATTTATCAACCGGTCACACTCGATACCATAGTCTACAAATGAAACGCGCGCCTAACAACGGGAGTGAACAGGGCTTCTCGCTGATCGAGATGATGATCGCTGCCGTGATCTTCATTTTGCTTTGTAGCGCGGCATTCGCGCTTCTCTCCCTCGCGCAGCAGCGCTACCAGACGGAATCGCAAGTCTTGAATTCCTTTCAAGAAGCGCGATTCGGTTTGGACGAGATCGTACGAGACGTGAATGGTTCGGCCTATCCTGCGAAGAACCTGTTCTCGTTCAATCCCAATTCCCCAGCGCAGAGTTTTTTTGCAATCACCCCGATCGCCTGGGACCCTAATTATGTCTCCGGCTCACCTTGCCAGATTGGAACGGCAGGAGGAGGGACTTGCACCACTCCCAGTGATTTTGACTTGATCGTCGAAAGGGACGTCGACTACTGGCGTACCAATGGAGTCGAATGGACCCGCTACCAGCTTCAAAACAGTGTTCTGTCCCGTAGCCAGACTCCTAAAGTAGTCGGCGCCGAACCGGACGCGACTACCGCATCCAACTTTGTTCCCTACGTGCAAAATGTGATGAACCAGGCTTCCGCGGCCCAGATAGCGCAATTTCAAACGGTCTATCCGCGAATGTTTCCCGGCGGGAATCCAGTGCCGGTCTTCAGCTACTTTTGTTACTCGTCGTTTGGACCGCCGCAGCCGTGTCCTTCGGCGGGATCTTACAATTCGCCTCTCAATGTAACCGACGTGGAGATCACCCTGATCGTCATGGCGCCCACGAAGGACGCGCAGACCGGCCAGGTTCGGCTTATCGAATTGCATGGACGGGGCCACAGCCTAAATCCGATTCAGTGAGGGCCGATTCGCCAAGGCCGGCTGCAGCAAAGGCAAAGAGCAAGGATGAAGAAAAAGCGCAAAACGGGCCGCCGCTCCGAAGATGGCATCGCGCTGCTGATCGCCATTTTCGTCTTGTTATTGATCAGCGTGGTGGCCATTGCTTTGCTTGTTTCCTCCGGCACGGAAACGGCGCTCGGCGCAAATTACCGGACATCTTCGACCGTATATTACGCCGCAATTGCAGGCCTTGAGGAAGCGCGCGGGCGTTTGCTCCCTCCTCTCACTAAGAATCCAACCTACTTTGGCGCTGCCGATATTCCCACGCCCTTCCCGCTGGGCCAGACGGTCTATGTCATAAATCAACTGCCGGGTGAGAACATCGTTCCATACGACTCCAGCAATGCCTTTTACGACAACGAATACCAGACTGAATTTGGCACGGCGGCGTCGAGTGCGGCTTGGCATCTCGTCAATTCGGTCTGGAACAACAATATTCAGGGCATTCCTGGGCCGATCTTCAAATGGGTCCGTATCAACGCCGCCACCGAGCAGTCACTCTTCTTACAAGTGAACGCCAGCGGCACCTACGATAACAGCACAGCGATTTATTACGATCCCTTTCACCTCGACAGCTCCGGGAACCTGTGGCCGAGCCTGGTCGTGGGCTCGACGCCGACTGCGGTGCAAGCGCTGGAAATCACCTCGGTGGCCTCTTTGCCCAGTGGCAGCCAGAAAACTTTGCAGTACCTCGTGGCTCCCACGGCAACGAATTTGACTTTCCCCGCTGCCATCACTCTCGACGGAACTGGCGTCCAATATACAGGACCCGTCGCCTCTCAATTCTATGTGAGCGGATATGACCAGGGTACGCCCGGCAGTTGCACGCCAACTTCTACGCACTATCCTGCCATCGGATACCTAAATCCTTCCGACTTACCCAATATCCATGCCACTCCTCCCGCTACTTACCAAGGAGGACCGCCCATCTTGGGGTTGGTAACCGTTCCCCCCAGTTTGCAGACCGTCGTGGAACTCAACAATTTGGTGCAAACCCTTACGGAAAACGCAGACCACGTGATACCGGGTCCAGCGACTGCCGCTGACATGCCTTCAGGGATGACCGTGGCGAACCCCATGATTGTTGTCGTCAATGGCGATTTGGATCTGAATGCCTGGCACAACACCGGCTACGGAATTCTTCTGGTGACTGGCGAGTTGAAGTATGACCCGGACGCCTTCTGGAACGGCATCGTTTTGGTGATTGGCAAGGGCAAGTTCACGTACGAGAACAATGGCTTGGGATCTATTTATGGTGCATTGCTGATTGCGCAAACGGTCGACCCGGTGACGGGTTTGCCGCTTGGCTCACCGGGAGCCGCCACGGTTGCCTACGCCAATGGGAATGGCGGCGTTGGGGTTTACTACAGCAGTTGTTGGATCCAATACGCGCAGGCGCCGCTCTCTTACAAAGTTCTATCCTTCCACGAAATTCGACGGTAAAAAGGGGACCCCCATGCATCTACATTTCTCTCTCCGTGAATTTAGCATTTCATTTCTTTCCCTCGGTGCCGCTCTTTCCTTAACTCCGCTAGCAAACCGCCCGGCGGTGTGGCCGGCCCAAGAGCAGCAGGGTTCTCAGACACAGCAACAGCCCCCGCAGCAGCAGAGTGCCCAACCGCCTGCGAACTCGCAGCCTCCGCCGCAACCGGACGCTAAACAGAAAAAAGTCTGGACCAACGATGATGTGCTTTCCCTGCGGACACCTGCGGACGCCTATTTAGCGGAGAAAGAGGCACAAGAGGCGGCTGCCGCTGCTAAGGGCGCCGCAAAGGCCAAGGCAAAACTCGACGAGGGAGCCGGACCGACGGAGAAATTGCCATCTAGCGCCGAGGAAACGCAGAAGTTGATCACCGCCAAAGAAAGCCAGATTGCTAACGACCAACAATCTTTGGACCGGTACACCGCTGAACTTCCAACCGAGCCAGCCGAACGAAAAGATCGAATGGAAGAAGAGATCAAAAGAATCACGGGCGCCTTGCCAAAGGAACGGCTGGAGCTGAAAACGTTACAAGAACATCTCGAAGAATTGAACAAGACGCAGCGCAACGGCGCGACTGCTCCCCCTCCTCCCTCCCTGTAAAATCAGGCTCGCGATCCTCGGCGAAAGCGATGGCCGATGATCTGCTGCCACACGGGATTCTCGCAAAACGTGTTGCGTGCTGGGGACGGCCCCCGCTGTATAATGGTTGAATGCGTAACGGTCAGCGAGGCGCGCCGATGCACGGCACTACGGTTTTGTGCGTTCGCAAGGAAAATAAGGCTGTGCTTATCGCTGATGGCCAGGTGACCATGGGCGATCATGTCATGAAGCACACTGCGCGGAAGACGCGGCGGCTTTACAACGATAAGGTTATCGCGGGTTTTGCCGGGTCTACTGCCGATGCCATTTCGCTCTTCGAGCGATTTGAAGGCAAGCTCCAGGAACATTCCGGAAATTTGCAGAAGGGCGCGGTGGAGCTGGCCAAGGAGTGGCGTAAGGATCGCGCGCTGCGACATCTCGAGGCGCTGCTCATTGTCGCGGATTCGAAAGCTACGTTTCTGCTTTCCGGCAACGGAGATGTTATCGAGCCGGATGATGGTTTGTGCGCCATCGGCTCCGGCGGAACTTATGCGTTGGCCGCGGCGCGCGCTTTGTTCAAACATTCCAAGCTCAACGCGAAGGATCTGGCCATGGAAGCGATGCGCATTGCCAGCGAGATCTGCATTTATACCAACGCAAACTTTACGGTCGAAGAACTCTAGCGGTCGCGCGATAATACGCCGAGGCCGTATTACGCATCAAACGGATTCGAAACCAGGGGAAGACACGCGAGGGATCGCACACCAAGGGATTGGACATTTCATGACCAGCAAGACCGATAAAGAGGTAGTTTTCGCGCCCGGGGGCAACGGCGCTCCGCCGGCAGAAGAAGAGCAGCTTCTTCCCGCGCTTGACGACATGACTCCGCGGGAGATTGTCGTGGAGCTCGACAAATACATCGTCGGGCAGAATGCGGCCAAGCGCGCTGTCGCTGTGGCTTTGCGAAACCGCGTCCGTCGGCAAAAACTTCCCCCGGAGATTGCCGAAGACGTACTTCCCAAGAATATTCTGATGATTGGACCGACCGGCGTTGGCAAGACGGAAATCGCGCGGCGTCTTGCTCGTCTTGCGGGCTGCCCGTTCGTCAAGGTGGAAGCCTCGAAATATACCGAAGTGGGCTACGTGGGCCGCGATGTGGAATCGATGGTTCGCGATCTCGTTGAGACTTCGATCGACATGGTTCGCGAAGAAAAGCTTGACGAAGTAGCCGATCGCGCGGAACAAGCCGCGGAAGAGCGCATCCTGGACCTTTTGCTTCCGCCTTCTCCGCCGCCCGCTGTCGTCACCACGGAGACGGAAGCCGCGGCGCAGCGCGAGCAGACGCAACGCACGCGTGAAAAACTTCGTGCCCAGCTTCGGGAGGGCAAGCTCGATCAAAGAATGGTCGATCTGGAAGTGCGTGAACGTTCCATGCCGTCGTTTGAAATTATTTCCAATCAGGGCGTCGAGGACATGGACGTCAATATGAAGGACATGTTCTCTAACCTCTCCGGTCTGTTTGGCCAGCAAAAAAAGAAGCGCAAAATGTCCGTCGCCGATGCGTTCGAATACTTGATTCAAGAGGAAGAAAACAAGCTGCTGGATATGGACCAGGTCACGCGCATTGCCGTCGAACGCGCCGAGCAGATGGGCATCATCTTTATCGATGAGATCGACAAAGTCGCCGGACGCGAATCGGGCCATGGGCCGGATGTTTCCCGCGAAGGCGTGCAACGGGACATTCTGCCGATTATCGAAGGCACCACCGTCAACACGCGCTACGGCATGATTCGCACCGACCACATTTTGTTTATCGCCGCCGGGGCTTTCCACGTTTCGAAACCCTCGGACCTCATTCCTGAATTGCAGGGGCGCTTGCCTATTCGTGTGGAGCTGCAGTCGCTCAAGGAAGAAGATTTCATCCGCATCCTCACCGAACCGAAGAATGCGCTCATCAAGCAGTATGTTGCGCTTCTGGAGACCGAAGGCGTGAAGCTGAACATTACGGAGGACGCGGTAGCGGCTATTGCGCGGTTTGCCACGAGCGTCAACGAGTCCACCGAAAACATCGGAGCGCGGCGGCTGCATACCATTCTTGAAAAGGTTCTCGATGAGCTTTCCTTCGAAGCGCCCGACCTGAAGAAAAAGAATGTGAAGGTGGATGCCGCCTACGTCACGAAGCAGCTTGCGGATATCGTCAAGAACCAGGATTTGAGCCGCTATATCCTGTAAACTCCGAAAATCGAAATGGAACTTCGAAACTTGCGGAATCCCCCGGTGTGCGAAATGGACGCTGCGCGCACCGGCGGTTTTGTTTTTCTGGTTGCAGCGCTCGCATTTCTTTGTGGTGCCGGTTGTGGCGCGCCCGGCGAGCCTACTCCACCTTCGCCCGCGGTTCCGCTGGCCATTAGCGATCTCACCGCGCATCAGGCCGGCGATGGCGTGCAACTTATTTTCACATTGCCTGTAAAGACCGTCGCCGGCGATCGACTGGCGTCGCCGCCAGCGGTGGAAGTCGTTCGGGGTGTGCCGCAGGCCGATGGTTCGCCGGACGCAAAATCATTTCGCGTCGTTTACACCATACCGGGTGCGCTGGTGGAAAATTACGTCGTCGAAAGCCACGTGAAATTCATCGATCCCGTCGCTCCAGCGGAAACTAGCGCGCATCCCGGCAGTTCGCTCGTTTATGTTGTGCGAACGCGTGCCTCTAAGAAGCGCGCCTCGGCTAATTCGAACGCCGTTTCCGTGCGCATGTATCCTGTGGCGGAAGCAATTGCTTCTTTACAATCGCGTGTCACGGAGACGGCCATTGAGCTGAGTTGGACGGCTCCCACGCGCACCTCCGGCGGCGATCCGCTAAGCGGATTTTCCGGGTATCGCATCTATCGCGGCGAGCTTGACCCGGCCACAGCCGAGGCTAGTGCCACGGATCTAGGGAAAGCCAAATGGAAATCTCCGCTGGCGTTGCTCTCAGGCTCGGACGAGAGCGCCTACCGCGACACGCTTTTCGACTTTGGCAGAACGTATGCTTACGTCGTGAGAAGCGTCGTGCTGGTAGAAGGCCACCCGCTCGAGTCCGCAGATTCAAACTCCACGATCGTTACGCCGCGCGACACCTTTCCTCCAGCCGCTCCCGAGAACCTGGTGGTTGCCGCCCAGTCCGGTGCCAGTCCCGGCTCCATGCTCGCGGACCTCTCGTGGTCCATCAATCTTGAAACCGATCTTGCGGGCTACCGCGTCTATCGAAGTGAGGAGCAGGACACACGAGGGGCGCTTCTTACCCCTGATCTCTTGCTTGCACCAGCGTATCGTGATACGTCTGTAGAGCTCGGCCACCGCTATTGGTACTCCGTGACTGCCGTCGATCGTGCTGGCAACGAAAGTGACGCCGGCGCCGCGGTTGCGGTAGATGTCGCGAAACCTTCTCCGTAGCGCCGGGTTTAACTCCGCCGGAGTGCGTCTGCTTATGACCGTTCGTCGACATATGCCCGCGTACGGGTCGTTCCGTGTTTTCCGGAACGCATCGGTTCGCACGGGTGTCTACGTCGGGGTCGTTCTTTCCATCGTTTTTAGCGGATGGGTGATCGTCGCCAATCGTGTTCCCGTGCTTGATCGCTTTGCGCTTGTGCGGAATCTGGCTGCGGTGGCTGTTCTGGGCCTGGTGGCAGTGATTCCCGTTCTGCGATTTTGGCGCATGCCGGGTTATTTGCTGGCTTCGAGCCTCGTCGCGTGGGCATTTTTCAGCCTGTCCTATCGCGTTCTTTGCATGCGTTTTGCGGGCCTTGCGGAGCGTTTTAGCGCCGTTCTAATCTTCGTGCTCGGTGCGGTATTATATATGCTTGTGGTTACTCTCTCTTGGATTTGGACCATTATCCGGCGCGTTCGCGCGTCGCACGTGTCTCATCCGAATCACCATCCGAGCTGATCCTGAATGAAACTCTGCCGCTTCCTTCCGCCTGGTAGTTCCGCGCTGCAGCCGGCCACCCCGCTTTACGGCCTGCTCGAGGGCCATCACATCCGCGACATTTCCGGCGCCCCCTGGAGTTCCTGGTCACGCGGGTCGCGCACCTGGCCGGTTGCTGAAGTACGTCTGCTGGCCCCCGTCGATCCCGGAAAAATTGTGTGCGTCGGACGCAATTATGCGGCACACGCCGCAGAACTTGGCAATGAAGTGCCCAAGCTGCCGCTCATTTTTCTTAAGCCACCTTCGGCGATCATCGGCCCCGGCGAGACGATTGTGCTGACGCCCCAATCCGAGCGCGTCGAACACGAAGGCGAGCTTGCGCTTATCGTTGGCCGGCGCTGTTCGCAACTGAAAGACACCGACGATCCGCTGGACTATCTGCTTGGCTATAGCTGCCTGAACGACGTCACCGCGCGCGACCTCCAGAAAAGCGACGTGCAGTTCACGCGCGCCAAAGGCTTCGATACCTTTTGCCCCGTTGGCCCGCACATCGAGACGGAACTCGATCCATCGGATGTCTTGGTGGAATCGCATGTCAATGGCCGGCTCCGCCAATCGGGGCGAACTTCTCTAATGGTCTATCCAGTGGCGTTTCTCGTTCGCTGGATCTCCCGGGTGATGACTCTCAATCCCGGAGACTTGATTGCCACGGGCACGCCGGCTGGCGTCGGCCCGCTTGTCTCCGGGGACGTCGTCGAAGTCAGCGTCGGCGGTATTGGCGTGTTGCGCAATCCGGTGGAAGCCCCGCACACGTAGTTTCACGGCCCAGCCTCTGTTTCGGTAAGATACACAGCTGTGGGGGCGAGGATGGCATCTATCCTGGGAAACGTCGGCTTCGGTGTGCCGCCTCGTACGTGTCCGTTACTCCACAATTCGTTGGCATCAACGGAGATCCCCTAGTTGAAAGCTCTGTTCACAGACTGGAAACTTGTTCTCGCTATGGGCGGCGCCGCTCTCGCAGCGATCCTGATGATCGCTTATGCTTTCTTTCGCCCGGTGGAAGAGCCCGAGGACGTGGAACGCAGGCGGCGCCTGCACTTGAATCAGATCGGGCGCATCGCGGAGGGGCAGGTCGTCGAGTTGGCCGAGCATCCCGCCGAGCCGCGCGAGCCCCAAAGAAAACTCTTCGGTTCCCGCGTGAGTCCGATCGTTGATTTGCGACCCAGACACCTGGTCACTTACAGTTACGCGATTTCCGGAGTCACCTATCACACCGCGCAGGATATTACAGGTCTGGAAGGGCAAATCCGTTTCGAACGGCTTGTCGCTGGCCAGCCCGCCAGCGTGAAGTACGATCCCTCGAATCCCAGCGATTCCATCCTCGTCGCCGACGATTGGTCCGGCTTGCGGTGAACTTCGAACGGTTTGTGCTGCACCCCGAAATTCCTGTTCGACGCTCCTGACGGCATTCTGATTTTCGTTCAATTGCGCTATTCTTCTCCGGAGCGGCTTTGCTAGGCTGCGCCCATCTGATGAAAATGGTTCTCGCATCCGTGCTGACCACCGTGCTGATCGTTGCCATGACGCTCGGCGCGATGTTCATTCTCGTCCAAGCCACCGATTATGTTACGTCGCTCGAGTCGCCTCTCCAGCGTGCCGTGGCCATCGGCGCGGAACTTCTTCTCGGCGTGGTTCTCTTGCTCGGCACCGTTTGGCTTGCCACTCATCTGGCCGTTCGCATCTTCACCAAAAATGAACCACCTGCTCCCGGAGGAAAGCTTGCCTGAGAAAAACGCCGCTGCGAGCGCAAAAGAAAAGCATCACGACCGCATGGAAGAACTCCGCCGGCAATCCGCGGAAGCCGAAGCCGGCGGTGGTCCCGAACGCCGCGAACGCGAACACAAAGCCGGCAAGCTTTCTGCCCGCGAGAGAATTCATCTGCTCCTCGACGAAGGCACCTTCGAAGAACTGGACAAATTTGTGCGCCACGGCTGTGTGGATTTCGGAATGCAGGAACAGCGACCAGCCGGCGATGGCTTCGTCACCGGTTTTGGCCGCATCGACGGCCGTCTAGTCTACGTTTTTGCGCAAGACTTCACGGTATTCGGAGGATCGCTTTCCGAAGCCAACGCGCGGAAAATCTGCAAGATCATGGATCTGGCCATGCGCGCCGGCGCTCCCGTCATTGGGCTCAACGACTCAGGCGGCGCGCGCATCCAGGAAGGAGTAGCCTCGCTCGCGGGTTATGCCGATATTTTTCTGCGCAATACCCTCGCCAGCGGCGTAATTCCTCAGATCAGCGCCATTATGGGCCCATGCGCGGGTGGCGCAGTTTATTCTCCGGCGATCACCGATTTCATTTTTATGACGCGCGAGACTTCCTACATGTTCGTCACCGGCCCCGACGTGATCAGAACCGTGACTCACGAAGAGGTTTCCAAGCAAGAGCTCGGTGGCGCCATGACCCACAACGAAAAGAGCGGCGTGGCGCACTTTGTCTCGGCGGACGATGCTGATTGCCTGGCCATGATTCGC
>Ga0210398_10002192_pt1 | contig 19250 bp, 21 predicted proteins | sample IncBWC4OmetaG_FD_161047 | JGI IMG/M metagenome (GOLD analysis project Ga0210398, IMG submission 161047) | Forest soil microbial communities from Barre Woods Harvard Forest LTER site, Petersham, Massachusetts, United States - Inc-BW-C-4-O | ecosystem: Environmental > Terrestrial > Soil >... | reverse complement strand
CCGGAGGGAATCGCGGAGGTCAAGGGCAAGGACAGCCCAGGGGAGGGGGCAACCCGAATCCGCGCTAATACGAGCTAGCCGGCACTCCTCCCTGTACGATGGAAACCGATGGCCCGCCGCGCATTTTCTAATCCGGTTGCCTTGCTCCTTCTCGTAACCGCACTTTTCACCTTCCTCATCCAGTCTGGCGAACTAGGGACGTCCGACAGCACTCATCGGCTGCAAGTCACCCATTCCCTCTGGACAGGCGAACCCCAGGTCTTTCCTAATGAATTCCCGGACTTCGGCGTGCATGGGCGGGGCGGCAGACTCTACGCTACGTACGGCATCGGCCAATCCCTGCTGATGCTCCCAGCTGACCTCGCCGGCACAGCAGCGAGTCATTTGCCCTTGTGGCGACGCTACGTGAACAGCGAGGTCGACCCCACCATCCGAAGCATTTTTGTCAGTATCAGCACCAACGTCCTCGTCAACGTACTCACGGCACTCGCTGCATTTCGTCTGCTCGGCCTGCTCGGGTTTTCCATGCGGGAGTCTATCGCTGGCACCCTGGGTCTCCTCGTCGCGACGACTCACCTGCACTACTCCCAGAACATGACGGAGAACAACTATATCCAGCTGCTGACCATCACCGGCTTTGCCTTGCAATACCGATGGCTCAAGACATACGATCAACGCTCCCTACTGTGGGGATCTATCGCACTCGGGCTCAACCTGCTTACCCGCATCACCACGGTCCTCGATATTCTTGGCGCTGGCTGTTTCCTACTGTTCGCGACGCTTTTCGCTCGACATGAGGTGCATCCGGCCGCAGACACAGACTCAGGGTCGTCGCAGGCAGCAATGTCGATAGCTGGAAATCTGAGTGTCCGTGTTCGCATCTACCTGCGAACGGCACTTCCTGTCTACGTGTTCTTTCTCTTACTCGATCGAGCGTATCAGTACCTCCGTTTCGGCTCCTGGACCAATACATATGTCGGCGTCCTGGCGCTCGAACAGCGGCGGATGAATCCGGCCCTCCCTTCCAACTATCCTTTCGAGGGACACTGGTTTCAGGGTGGTCTCAACTCCGGTATGTTCGGTCCGCTGTTCGCGCCAGAGAAGTCTATCTTCTTGTTTGACACAATGTTCCCGCTGACGCTGCTGCTCGGCGTACTGCTGTGGAAGCGGCTGGCACCCAGGGTGCGGGCGTTCCTCGCAGCCTGCCTTGTGCTGATTACGGCTTATCTCGCTTTCTATGCGCGATACGACTCGTGGGCCGGCGATTTTGCCTGGGGCGATCGATACATTTCGAGCGCAGTCGAGCTGTCCAGCCTGCTCGCTATTCCAATTCTGCTTCGCTACTGGAAGCATCTGGGTCGGCCAATCCGGCACTTCGCGATAATCATCACCGCGAGCAGCGTGGCCATCCAGTGCGCGTCGGTGGCCTTCTGGCTCCCGCTTGAGATCTATCAGATGGAGACCTTTGGACATCACACGTGTGTCATACTTCTGCGTTTCAAGAACATTGCAGCATTCGCGCTGGGCCGGCGGGACGCGTGGGGGCTCAACACACCTGCCATCTATCAGGACCCCTGGGACGCCGCGCACCTCACGACGCTGAACTTCCTGCCCTCGTTGCTGCATCACATTGGCGTTGCTCCCCTCTGGACTGTTCGTGCGCTTTATGGCGTGTGGTTTGGCCTGGCGGTGGCGCTAATTTTCCTCTCAGCAAGGCTCGTGAACATTCTCGTCGACCCGGCGACCTCGGGAGGTAACTCTGGAGTTTCAAGGTGAATTTTCATCTGGGCCTCGGTTTGTCGCTGCATATCGGCCAACCGCTCGCGGTAGTTTTCGAAGGCAATGTCTCGACGTGCAGCATAAGCCTTTGCTAACTCGGTTTGTCTTCCTCTACCTTTCGCGGCGGTCTGTTGCAGCAGCAGCCAATCGTGCCAATGGCCTCCTGCCTCCTGGATCGCCTCGAACTGACTCGTCAAATGCCTGGCCGCCGGGGACCGGCGTGGCAAACGCTCCAGCATGTACCGGCAGAGCTTTGCCACCTTTCGTATCTTGTGGAATCTTTCGATGTTCTTGTCTTCGAGTGCTAGCAGGTCCCCGGCGCAGTCGTTCTGCCCGGGTGGAACACTCAAGGAGCGATGGCTTCGCGTCGCGTTTGCGTAAAACCAACTCTCGATACGGGTGACCAGCTGTTTCGTGGGTACTGCGGATCTTTGGACCGGCCGTACCGTACTTTCTAACTCGTCCAGCGCAGTCGCAAGTTTCGTACCTTCCCGGCGCACAATTCGCTCTAGTCTTGATGCCTCGTGATGGCGTTGTTGTTGCAAATGCTCGCTTATTTCTTGGGCCGCGAGACGCATCTGGTCGTCGTGTGCGATGTTTTGCAATTCGCTCTCAGCTTGATCGATCAACTTGGTCTGCACGTCCAGGTCCCGAACCAATCCTGCTGCTCGCCTGACAATCTTTAGCCGCTTTCGCACCTTGCGGGCCTGATTCGAATCTGGAGGCAGAATTTGCGAAAGCTCGAGCAGTATCAGTTGTGCCTCCATGCGCCTCGTCGCAGAACGCACCCTGTGCACCTCCTTCTCTTTTTGCGAGGACCGACAAACCAAGAGTGCTCCGGTGAGCCCGGTCACCCGTTCTTGAAACATCTTCGTCGAATGCGTGAGGGCAAACTTATGCATCGTCTCACCTGATTACTTCGACCACTGTGACTTTGCTGCGCACACTCTTTCGATCTCTCGCAAACCTATGTCTTCGACAAAGGCCCGCCCCTACACTAATCCGATTTGCGAACCACGGAGATGACGCAAACCACGCTGTCTCGACCTTGCCATCGGCCCTGAAGCACGAACATGCGCGGGCACCCCCTATTACCCGCGCGTAAATTATTTATATTCAATAACTTAGGCTCATTCATTGTCCGTAAAATATTCATAACAAATGAGTTGCGTCCAAAATATACCAAATAAAAGGGTTATGGCTGCGAGCTCCTTGTTTAAATGAGTTAGCCCCGGGGATTTCCGGGGCCAACTCTCTTTTCTTTATCCCTATATCTAGTATAGCCAATGGAAGCTAACTAACGTGCCAAACGCATGTTGTTGATTGGAGACTGGTTACTGACTTTTGGGGCTTGACACGCGTTTTTGCTGGGGTTTTTGGGTGTTTTTTTCTCTTTGGCTCCATGCTGGCCGACCATTTCTTTTGGGCAAGTGCCGTTGTTGATACCCGAGTATGGGCAAACGGTATTGGAGTCCCCGGTTCTTCCGCTTAGTCTTAGCAGCAGCAGTCCTCCATGAGCCATCGGAAGAGATGAGCGCGAAGACTGACGAGTTGACGAATGCCGTCCACTCGGTCGTGGAGACCTTTCAGCCCTATCGGGCGGACCATCGGCGGGACCGCGCCGACTATGATCGCTGGCTGATCTGGAACGATCAAACATCCGAGCGGCTTGGAACTGTCGCTCTGGGCGGCCCGCACGACACGCCTTGTCCCCTCTGCGAGAAGAAAGGCGCTGGTTCGTTCACGGGCGATCGACCTTTTGCGCAATGCCGCATTAGCAGTCGTCCCTTCCCAGGTGGGGAACTTGCACGAGCAAATCAGTAGGTCCATGCAGCGGAAGGCAATTCCAGTCTGCACTTGCCTCCGTGTCTAGTGCGCCGTAGAATCCGATGGCTCGATATTTCGCTTGTGCCCGGGCGTTGAAACCATGGGCCAGTTTGGGGAGACGTCAATGAGGCAGTCCTTCAGTGTGGGTATCGGAGGAGCCGCCGGTCAGGGTGTAGCTACGCCCGGCGACATTTTTGCGAAGATCTTCAGCCGCCGCGGGCTACATCTGAACGTTTACAACGCCTATCAGTCAATCATTCGCGGCGGCCATACGTACCTGACAATTCGCACCGGCCCGGACAAGATCGCCACTACGCACAGTCAGCTCGACCTGCTGATCCCGCTCAATCAGGACACGATGGACCGCCACATGCGCCTGCTTTCGTCCGGCGGCGCCTGCCTGTACAACGCGGACCTGATCAAGCCGGGCACTCCTGCTGACGGCGTGCAGCTCTGCCCAATTCCTGTCTCGAAGCTCGCTGATATCAGTCGCAACAAGATTGCACAAAACACACTTGCAATTGGCGCAGGCCTGAGCATGATGGGAGTGGGATTTCCCGCGCTCGAGAGCGTGCTTACTGAACAGTTTCGCAAGAAAGAGAAGGCGGTGATTGACGAAAATGTCAGCATCGCGCGCGCCGGCTACGACTACGCCTCTCAGAATTTCAAACCCTTCGCCTGGCCGCTGCCAATGACGGAGGCCCGCTATGCGGTACTGGGCGGCAACGCGGCAATGGCGATGGGAGGCGCGGCGGCAGGGGTGAAGTTCTATTGCGCCTATCCAATGAGTCCTTCGACGGGCGTTCTGCACTGGATGGCGGAGCACGCGCGCAAAGCCGGGATTATGGTGCGCCAGGTGGAGGACGAGATTGGCGTCATAAACATGGCGATTGGCGCCGCGCATGCCGGCGTTCGTTCCATGTGCGCTACGTCCGGTGGTGGATTCGCGCTTATGAGCGAGGGTCTTGGCCTCTCGGCCCAGGCTGAGATTCCTGTCGTGGTCATTGATTGTCAACGTGCGGGTCCTTCAACAGGAGTTCCCACGAAGACTGAGCAGGGTGATCTTTGGCAGATGCTGGGTGCGGCCTTCGGCGACTACCCCAGAGTCATCGCCGCACCTCTCGACATCGCCGACTGCTTCAAACTGATTCCTGAGATTTTCGATATAGCTGATCGATTCCAGTGTCCGGGGATCGTGCTGTGCGATCTTCTCCTGGCCGAAGGGCGGCTCAGCGTCGATCCAAAGGAACTCAACTTCAATCCTGCCATCGATCGCGGAGAGCTGATCACCTCGAATGGGTCAGGTGAACACGGAGCTTATCAGCGGTACAAAATTACGGAGAGCGGCGTCTCTCCTCGCGTCATTCCTGGCGTGCCTGGCTACACGCATACTGTTTCAAGCGACGAACATGATGAAGACGGCGTATTGATCAGCGACGAGTATACGAACTCTGTGAAGCGTCGCGCGATGATGGAGAAACGCATGCGCAAGATGGATGGCATTGCGGCCTCGATTCCTCCACCCTACTTGTTGGGTCCGGCCAACGCCGATGTGACGCTGATCGGTTGGGGTTCGACCTACGGGGTGATTGACGAGGCCTGCGAGTTGCTGCGAGACGCGGGCATCTCTGCCAATCATCTGCCCATACGCTGGCTGGTGCCGCTGCATGGTGACGCAATCCTCGACTTACTGAAGAACGCGCGGCACACCATCATCGTCGAGAACAATTACAGTGGGCAGTTTGCGCGCTATTTGCGGAGTGAGACCAGCTTTGTTCCCGATGGGAACATTCGCAAGTATGACGGGGAACCATTTTTCCCCCACCACATCGTCGAAGCGGTGAAGGAGCAGCTTGCAGGCAACACCAAGCTCTCTGTGCCGGCCCACGAGGTCATGGTTTAGACGCCGCATTTAGAAGGTCGCACGGTAAGAGCTGTGGCATTTCCCGTTCAAGGAGAAGTAAAGATGGCGACAGAAGTTGTGAATCCACAAGCGATCGTAATGGCTGATTTCAAGGGAAAGGTCGATCCCGACTGGTGCCCGGGTTGCGGGGACTTCGGCGTGCTCGCCGCTGTTCAGAAGGCGCTGGTCGAGTTGCAGATCCCGAAGCACGAGGTGGCCACGATCAGCGGCATCGGGTGCTCGTCGAATTTTCCGGGGTTCATTGACACGTATGGCATGCATACGCTACATGGCCGGTCGCTGCCAGTCGCCACAGGAATGAAGATGGCTAACCACTCGATGACCGTGCTGGTGACGGGTGGTGACGGAGACGGCTTCGGCATTGGCTGCGGGCATTTTGTGCATGCCACACGTCGCAATGTCGACCTGCTCTACCTTGTGATGGACAACCAGATCTATGGGCTCACGACTGGCCAGACGTCGCCGACGAGCCGGCTCGGGATGAAGACCAAGAGCATGCCCTTCGGGAGCATCGAGTCGCCGCTGAATCCTATTTCGCTTGCGCTGGCCGCCGGGGCCACGTTCGTTGCGCGCGGTTTCAGCGCTGAGCAAAAGCACCTCACTGAGTTGATCAAGCAAGGCATCGAGCATAAGGGTTTCTCGTTTATCGACGTTTTCAGCCCCTGCGTCACGTACAACCACGACAATACGTTCCAGTGGTTCCGTCCGCGAGTGAAGAAGCTCGAGGACAATCCGGAGTACGATTCCACGGATTGGGGCGCGGCGATGCAGAAATCGCTGATGTGGGGCGACGAGATCCCCATTGGGAAATTTTTTGAGCGAACCGACCTGCCCTCGTTGCACGAGTCAGAGCCGGTGCTGAAGAGCGGCCCGCTCGTTAAGCAAAACATCCGAATTCCCGCGGACATCGCGAAGTCTTTTGTCGACGAATTGATGTAAAGCTGGAGATGCGTACTTCCTCTCGCTTCGGAGTATTTCGGACATAAATTACGTGCATTCAATGGTTTGGATGCGACGGTGTCTGGGTTTTTCCTCGGCGGGCGGGCCGAGGCCCTTCTGATTCTTACTCTCTATATTCAGTCCAGCAATTCGGACATACTGGATATGCCAGGAGTATGTTACTGATTGGTAATGAGTTGAGTAGTTCACGGGCCGCCAGGCGTTTGCTCAGTTTTTTGATATTTTTCATTTGCCATCGAGTTGGTCAGCCATCTTTTTGTGATTGGGCTTAGTCTAATTTAGAGAGGCGTCCCCCATGAGTCACCAGGAAGAGTTCAACGCAAGCACCGACGAGTTGACGAGCGCTGTTCAGTCGGTCGTGGAAACCTTTCAGCCATATCGAGCGGACCATCGACCGGACCGCGCCGACCTGGAACGCTGGGTGATCTGGAACGATCAGACGTCCGAGCGGCTAGGGATCGTAGCTCTGGATGGACCGCAAGAGCACGCCTTGTCTCTATGGGAAAAGAAGGTACTGCTGCGTTCCCGGGCGATGGATCTGTTGCGTAACGCCGCTTAGGCGCCCGACTTGAGCAATAGATTTGCGGTGATGAACGGTGTGGATCTTTGCGCGGAGAGGAATGCGCTGATTGCGTGTGGCCCACGTAAGATGACGAGTCCTGCTAAGCCCGTGATATCTCTCAGATGGCAATGAGTTACTCCCGCGGGGACTTCGTTCGTATTCTGGATTCCAGTTCGACGAACTTGCCGAGGCGCGCGCAAAAGATAGTCCAATGATGCGAAGATGCCTGGCCGAAAACATGCTATGGTCAGGGATTAACCAGCAATCCAGTCGACAAACTGATCCCTATGGAGACCGCAATGCACGATATAAACGGTGCCTTGAATTTGCTAAAGGCAGGTCACAGCATCCAACGTCCCGGCTCGAATATGAAGGGCACTTCCTACTTCCTAAAGAACGAGAATGGAAAGGAATGGCTCTACGTTCGACAGACGCGAGTTAATTCATCCGAGGTCATCGAGGAGCCTACAGCATTCGATTGGGACGACCTTACTGCGACCTGGGAAGTGGTGGAGACCACATCCAACAAGTAGGAGCTGCCGTCTTAGTTGCTCGATATGTGCGAAGCGGGTAACCGCTGGGCCGCCGATTATTCTCGCGCGTGTTCGATACTCGCGGGGAATCCTTACGAGTGGTTGAAAACGGAGCCTTTCGAGACGGCGCTGTTGGGGGATGCGAGCGACCAGCCGTTATAGAAGTCTCTGCTGACCCAGTTCCCCGTTTCCATCAACGAATAAAGTTCTCCAGAACCAGGATGGAGAGCCGATGCCTCCTTGTAGACCTCACGGACGCGAAACGTCATTCCAGGACGGCATATGTCTTCTTTTCCTACATCGGAGCAGCCACCCGGAGTTCCGCCGCAATTGCGTCCCGGCGAGTACTTCACCGATAGTTACGTCTTCAATTGGAAGAACCAAACATTTCGAGCGGACCTCATCCTCATTCTGCCCATCGCGGTCTGTCTTGGCATAGGGTTATGGGCCCATCATCCTGCGGCTGGAATGATTGCAGCCGGCGGCGCCATGACTGTAGGCTTCGGCGCTAAACAGAGTATTGGCGAGTCCCGCCTGCTTCCCATGCTGTTTGTCACGCTTGGAATGGCATTCGCGGCCTTCCTCGGCGTGGTTATCGGCCATACAAACTTCTTCCTCGTCGCGATGGCTGCGCTTTGGGGCTTTGGATATGGCATGCTCACGACGCGGGAGGCCGGATACAGCTGGGTAGGCCAGCAGTGCGTCGTCACTTTTCTGGTGGCATCAGCATTTCCCGCTTCAATCGAAGCGGCAGCAAACCGTGCCCTTCTAATCATTGCCGGTGGAGCACTTCAGGTCCTCTTCTCCGCCGTTCTCCTTCGCCTCTTTGGGCAGTTGGGTGCCCATCTAGCCTCGCTCGCCCGATACATTCGCGAAGAAGAGACGGCCTTGCGCGCCGCTGTACTGGAGACGGCGCAATCGGTCAGGCAGCGCAAAATACTGAACTCCGCGTTGCCCTATTCGGCGCGGCTGGCTATTACGCTTGCAGTCACCACGGAGATCTACCGACAGTTGCACTTCGCCAGCGGATATTGGATCCCGATGACCGCGTTGCTGGTACTAAAGCCCGGTGTAACCGACACGGTGAACCGTGCTGTTGCGCGTGTGTTGGGCACGATGGCCGGGGCCATCCTGGCGAGCTTCTGCGTCGCGCATCTATACCCCTCACCCCTTGTGCTCGCTGCTTTCACCTTGCTGTTTGCATGGATATCCTATGGCACCTTTAATGTGAATTACGCTCTCTTTTCGGTCTTTATCACTGGATACATCGTCTTCCTGCTCTCGCTTGCAGACGTTCCGGGACCTGTGATTGCGCGGCGCCGTGCCTTGTGCACCGCATTGGGAGGCTCGATTGCCCTTGTCCTTCGATTAGTCGTAATTTCCCGTCGGCAGGGCCTATGGAAGAAGGCCGCTGCTGCTGTTCATCAAAGGGTGTGACCTATGTCGGCGGTGTGTCCTGGTCGTCGAACGGAGAGCGCTCCTGTTCCCATACGTCCCATACGTAAGTTGGATTCTGGAGCAGGCGCACGCATCGATTCCAGCGAAGAATGGCGTCGTCATTTCCTGGCGGACTCACCTTTTCAGCGTCTGCGAAGGAGCGCAGAGCTTGCTCGAACAGTGGAAGAAGCATGTGAGGTGACTGTCCGGCATTGAACTGCGCTTTTGCGCGTCGTTCGTGCAGGATTCCGGCATAGTAGAGCCTTTCGTAGGGGTCATTGAGCAGCCGGAAGGTCTCTTCGGTCTCCCGGCAACGATCGGAAGCACCGCCGGTGAACTGGTCCGTAAGGGCGAGACCGAGCAGACGCAACGCAAGTTGATGCTGTGGTTCAATGGTCAAGATATCGCGGCAGATCGACTCTGCCTCTTCTGGTTCATTGAGGGAACGGTAAAGTTCGGCCTTCGCGATGGCCGCAGGGATTCCCGCGATCGAGATTCGTTTGAGCGTATATTCCATGGCTCTTTCCTCCACTTCTAGACTTTCTTCGTGCCGCGGACCTTGCGGACAAGCATCAGCAACGGATCGTAGAACTCATCCACCACGCGCTCCTTCAGCGGAATGATGGCGTTATCGGTGATATGGATATCTTCGGGACAGACCTCAGTGCAGCATTTCGTGATGTTACAGAGGCCGATGCCCAGTTCCTCCTTCAGCAGACGCGTACGGGAGACGCCATCGAGCGGATGCATTTCAAGCGAGGCCGTGCGTACAAAAAACCGCGGGCCGCCAAATTGTTCCTGCTTGCCGTGGTCGCGCAGGACATGGCAGACGTCCTGGCAAAGGAAACACTCGATGCACTTGCGAAACTCCTGTATGCGGTCCACATCGCGTTGGTACATCTTCCACTCCACGCCGGGGCGCGGTTGGAACGGAGGAATTTTCTGATTTACTTTGAAGTTCCAAGAGACGTCGGTGACCAGGTCCTTGATCACCGGGAAGGCCTTCATGGGGAAGATGGTGATGGGTTCATTAAGAGGAAGAGAGTCCATACGGGTCTTGCAGGTGAGCCGTGGCCGGCCATTCACCTCGGCCGAGCACGAACCGCACTTTCCGGCCTTGCAGTTCCAGCGCACGGCCAGGTCTGGTGCCTGGTGGGCCTGGACCGAATGCAGTGCATCGAGCACCACCATGCCCGGGACAAGAGGTACACGATAGTCGACCGGCGCTCCACCTTCTTTGTCGCCCCGGAAGACCCTCAACGTCGCATCTGCGAACGAGCCCTCAGCCATGGCCAGCCTCCGCTACTTAGCTCCACTATCTTCTGCCAACAGTTGCTTCAGATCGTCCGGCATCTCAAGGAGAGGGGTTTCGACGAGGGTCATCGCGCCAGCTTTCTTGACCACGACATTATGCTTCTTTCCCCAGGCATCGTCCAGACCGGGGTAGTCAATGCGGCTATGGGCCCCACGGCTCTCGCGGCGTGCAAGCGCGCTGCGGGTCACCGCTTCAGCGACAGTCAACATACTGTGCAGGTCCCATGCGAGGTGCCATCCGGGGTTGAAGAGCCGCGAGCCTTCAACGCGCACGCGAGCCGCACGCGCCTTCAGCTGATCGAGCTCCGCGAGGGCGCGGTGGAGGTCTTCCTCGTCCCGAAAGATACCGACAAGGCCCTGCATGGTGCCTTGCAAATCTTCGTGAATCGCATAGGGGCTGTCACCATCCGGCCGCTCGAATGGAGCGAGCAACTGCCGTACAGATTCCTCGATTTGCGAACCGTCAACCGCGGGTGATTCGCTTCGCTTGGCGTGCTCGGCCGCCGCTAGTCCCGCTCGCCGGCCAAACACGAGCAGATCAGAGAGTGAATTACCACCCAGCCGGTTTGCTCCGTGGAGGCCTGCGGCCGCCTCTCCCGCCGCAAAGAGTCCCGAAACCGAGGACTGTGCCGTCTCTGCGTCCACACGAATGCCCCCCATCATGTAGTGGCAGGTCGGGCCGACCTCCATCGGCCCCTTTGTGATGTCCACATCTGCCAGTTCCAGAAACTGGTGATACATACTCGGCAGTTTGCGTTTTACGTACTCGGCCGGCTTATGAGAGATATCGAGGAATGCGCCTCCATGCGGGGTGCCGCGACCCTCACGCACTTCGGTGTAGATCGAGCGGGCAACTACGTCGCGGGTAGAAAGATCCAGCTTCTTGGGGTCGTAGCGCTGCATAAAGCGCTCGCCGTCTTTGTTGCGGAGGACACCGCCCTCGCCACGCACGGCTTCGGTCACGAGAATACCTTGCACTCCGGGCGGCCACACCATGCCGGTGGGGTGAAACTGCACGAACTCCATGTCCATCAGCTCGGCGCCCGCGTCGTAGGCGAGTGCCATACCGTCGCCGGTGTATTCCCAGGAGTTCGAAGTGATCTTCCAGGCCTTGCCAATGCCGCCCGTACAAATGATGACGGACTTGGCCTTGAACACAACGAACCGCCCCTGCTCGCGCCAGTAGCCGAAGGCGCCTGCGATACGGTCGCCGTCTTTGAGCAGTCGAGTAATCGTGCATTCCATGTAAACGTCAATGCCCTGATGCACGCCGCGGTCTTGCAAGGTGCGGATCATCTCCAGCCCGGTGCGGTCACCGACATGGCACAGCCGCTTAAAGGTGTGGCCACCGAAGGCCCGTTGCAGAATGTCGCCGCTCTCGGTGCGATCAAACAAGGCACCCCATTGTTCCAACTCGCGGACGCGCTCCGGGGCTTCCTGAGCATGGAGCTGCGCCATGCGCCAGTTGTTCAGAAATTTTCCGCCGCGCATCGTGTCGCGAAAGTGGGCACGCCAATCGTCGGCCTGGTCCACGTTGGCCATCGCCGCGGCAATGCCGCCTTCGGCCATTACCGTGTGGGCTTTGCCGAGCAGGGACTTGCACACGACACCTACACGCACGCCCTGGGCCAAGGCCTCTATTGCTGCGCGAAGGCCCGCACCACCAGCACCGATGATAAGCACATCGTGTTCGTGGACTTCGTACCTGGAGTTCACAGAAGCCGAATGTCCTTCACGAGACCTGAAGAGACCATACGCACGTAGAGATCGGCCAGACCCACTGAAAAGAGACTCATCCATGCAAAGAGCATGTGGCGTTCATTCAAGCGGCTGAGCCATCCCCAGGCGGTGTGGCGCGGGGGGCCAAACCTGGTGCAAGAGAAGCAATCAAGCTTTCCTCCCGCAAGGTGGCGCAGGGAGTGGCAAGAGAACGTGTAAAGAGTGAGCAGAACGATATTTGCCAGCAGGACAAGCGAGCCGACACCGATTCCAAAGCCGTCCGCGAAAAAGAAAGCACGAATTGCGTCCCACCAAAGGAATGCGAGAAATACCAATGCGAGGTAAAGGAACCAGCGGTGCAGGTTCTGCAGGATGAACGGAAAGCGAGTCTCGCCGCGATACGTCCCTCTGCCTCCTTCGCTTACCGCGCAAGCAGGAGGATGCAGGAAAAACGCCCGATAGTAGGCCTTTCGATAGTAGTAGCAGGTGGCGCGGAATCCAAGGGGCCCGGCCAAAATCAAAAGCGCCGGAGAAAAACGCCACCAGTGGTGCTCGGGGTCAATCAGCGGAGAGTAAAACGGCGAGAGGTAAGGTCCCCAGGCATAGAACTTGCCCTCGAATGCCCTAAACGTGGCGTAGATTCCGAAGGCACTGAGAATGAGGACGACGGGTAATAGTTCAACCCACCACGGGTCCCGGCGCAACGTGCTGCCGAAGGCGTTGACTCGATGATCCGCAGAAGGTCCCGCCATGGGTGCTCCTTACGTCGGTAATAAGAGTAGTCACAAAACGTGTTTTTGCAAATCGGAATCTTAGAGCTGTTGGCTCGCTAGCGTAGGAATCGTCTGGAAAGGGGGCCTATTCGAGAGAACGACCCCGTTGACCTATGCAGGCTGATGCCCCAGAGGCCCGCTTCGAAGTTGGGTTCGACGCGGAGGCGCGAGACACGAGGTACAATTACCGGCATTCCTGGGTCAGCGAGGATATCGTGCTGATGATGCCCCATAGAGTTGCGCTCAAGAGTTTCGGCGGAATCGTTGCTGTGGCCCTGGCGGTATGCGTGTATACGTCGGGTCAAACCAAAGCGGGCGCGGTAGACCCTGGCGTGCGCAGCGGCCCCGCAGGTGCTGGCGCTCCTCTCAAAGGTCTCACCGCGGACGAAGCTGCGTTCTTCCAGGATGGGCTAGCTAGGTTCGCCGAAGTCGAGGCCGTGACCAAGGGAGCAAACAACGGACTTGGTCCCCGCTTCAACTCGAACCAGTGCTTCTCCTGCCACTCGCAGCCAAATGCAGGCGGATCGAGTCCGCCTCAAAATCCCCAGGTGAAAGTTGCCACTTTGAATGGGGCGAAGAACGTCGTGCCATGGTTCATCACACAAAGTGGCCCTGTCCGGGAAGCGCGATTCAAGAAAAGCTCCAACGGAGCCAGCGATGGTGAAGTGCACGCTGTCTTTGTCATCACCGGGCGAACCGATGCCCCAGGCTGCAACATCGCCCAACCCGACTTTCTGCCAGCGGGAGATCCGCTCACAGGCCAGGGTGGAAATCGGAACATTATCTTCCGAATCCCGACGTCCTTCTTTGGCGCGGGGCTCATAGAAGCGATTCCCGACTCGGCCATTCTGGCGAACATGGCGTCCGATGCAACCATGAAGTCGTCATTGGGCATCTCCGGACACGCCAACGCACACTTAAGCGGAAACGTGAACCGCAGCGCAAACGATGGGACCATTACTCGTTTCGGATGGAAGGCCCAGAACAAGTCGCTTCTGATGTTCGCTGGCGAAGCATACAACGTCGAGATGGGAATCTCGAATGAGCTCTTCCCGCAAGAGCGCGAGGAGATGCCTGGCTGTCTGTTCAACGCCACTCCCGAGGACACGCTCAACTTTACGACGGCCCCTCGGGCTGCGGGTAATTCAAACACGGCCGTCATCTCAGACATCGAAGCGTTTGCCAACTTTATGCGGATGCTGGCCCCACCCACACCTGCTCCAGCCACACCGTCCAGCGAGAACGGACGCAGCACGTTTGCAAAAATAGGCTGTGCCCAATGCCATACACCTTCGTTTACCACGGGCAAAATGATTGCGAGCGGTTCCTCTACCAGCCCGAGTGCTGCGCTTTCCAATCAAACTGCGAATCTCTACTCTGACCTTCTCGTCCACCACATGGGAGAAGCGCTCGCCGACGGCATCACGCAAGGCGGCGCCGGCCCCGACGAATTCCGCACAGCGCCCCTCTGGGGTGTCGGACAACGTGTCTTCTTCCTCCATGACGGACGAACCTCCAACCTAGTTGACGCGATTAGAGCTCACAGGAGCCGTGGCAGTGAGGCAAATAGGGTCGTCGAGCATTTCAACAAGCTGAGCACTGGGCAACAGCAGGAGATCATCGATTTCCTCCGATCGCTCTAAGCGAGAAAGTTGGGAATTGCTTGTAGCCATTGACTACAATGGCCGTGGGTATGAACAGCTATAGAGAATTTTGGGACGCTCAGAATGAGGTACCGGTTCGAGGGTTTTTGCACCGCTCGACCAATTCGGGGGGGGATAGCCTCGTCCTGACGCACGGCGCGGGAACAAACTGCGAGTCTCCACTTCTCGTCGCATTGGCGAGTGCGTTCTGCGCCTCTGGGTTGACCGTCCTCCGCTGCGATCTCGCCTTCCGCCAGTTGCGATCGCACGGGCCACCGCCACGTGGCAGTTCTGAACGTGACCAACATGGACTCCGAGCAGCAATTGCTTCCATGCGACGACAAACTTCGGGCCGGATATTTCTGGGTGGCCATTCTTACGGAGGGAGGCAGGCGTCGATGTTGGCCGCGTCTGAACCCGGTCTCGTCGACCAGCTCTTGCTGCTCTCTTATCCGCTCCACCCGCCGCAACGACCCAGTGAGTTAAGGACCGGGCACTTCCCAGGCCTCCAAACCGCTGCAATGTTCGTTCACGGCACGCGGGACGGATTTGGCTCCATCGACGAAATGGAAGCGGCTTTGGACCTCATCCCGGCACGGACCGACCTGCTTCCGATCACTGCTGCAGGGCACGAATTGGTGACGAAGCGGAATCGTGACGAGGTGTCACGGACAGTGGTGGAGGCGTTCCGGTTATTCACATACGGCGTGGCCGCTTAACGACGTCTTCTAGCCGACTCCATTTCGGCCGTCGAGCCAGACGAGCGGCTTCTCTAATTATTTCTGCTCATCAGTCAGCAAAACATGAATCTCGCGGTGCGTTTCGTTGTCGATAAGGCGGAGTATATCAAACCCAAATATCGTTTGCGGCCGTTCGTTCGGAAGGACCACCGTCACCGGTGTTAACAATTCCTCGAGGTTCGATGAGCATGAGCTTTACTTCTTCAGCTGCATACGGCTTATGCTCGATAGCTTTTGGAACTACATACATTTCGCCGGAACCGACGTGAACAGCTCCGTCACGGAAGTCGATACGGAGTTGGCCTTCGAGGACTAGGAACGCTTCATCAGTGTGGGCGTGGGCGTGCCAGACAAAATCACCCTGAATCTTAACGAGCTTGAACTGGTAGTCGTTCAGTTCGGCGATGACCCTGGGTGACCACTGGTCCTTGATAAGGGAGAGCTTCTGCTGCATATTGATTGAAGTGTGCGTCATGGATGTTTATCCCTCTTCTTGAATTAGACTCGATAGCAACGGGCAAATACGAAATAAAAATCTCAAACAAACATCCAATTCCCAGACAAAATTCGGAACGTTTCCATGTGCTCCCCTGACAACTGATTACCCTCGAAGGCCTGCAGGACAGTGATGCGCTGGGGATTGCAGCGCAGCGAATCCCCGGCGAGTCGCAGTGAAGGCGCGATGGTTTTTATGTCCTTGCGATTGACCGCTTTTGTTCGGCCAGATAAGATTTCGTATCTGGTGTTTGAGAAGACGGTGCAAATCCGTCACTACCCCGTAACTGTAAGCGTTGAGAGCCTGCCATTTTGTTCAAGCCACTGGGACGAGAATCCTGGGAAGGCCGGTCGAACTCGGCGAAGCGCAAGTCAGGAGACCTGCCAAATAGAGATCGGGCTTCATTCAACTCCGCAAGGGAGAGTTGAGGAGTATGTCCGCACGCAGTTGTGGCAGCTGCCGACATATGGTTCCCGCTCGGCTGAATGCGCATTTATGCGTCTGAATGCAAGGAGCAATTTTGTGCAGCAACTGCAACCTAATCCGCGTATCTCTACCGAGGATGTCGATATGCTGTCGGGGCTCGTCCTTAAAATCGAAGCAATGGAGGGCGTCCTTGCCCACTGGTCTATTCCCGGTGCGCGCACCGAATCCGCAGCCTATGAAGTGGCGCGTACTGTTTGCCGCCGGGCCGAACGAGCTGTTGTCCGGATTGTAGAAACGGGGGGCTGCCGTTCAGCCAGACGTCGTTTCTTATCTCAATCGTCTCTCCGACGTCATTTGGCTCTTCGCTCGCTTGATTGAATTGAACGCAGGAGTAAATTCGCCTTTGCGCGATGAGACAAAGGCAGGTCCGAAGTGGTCGAGGGCATGGTGAACAATGCAATCTTAGAGTTCAGCGACGCAGAACGGGAGGCGGTCTACCGTGCCATTCGGACGCGGCGCGACGTACGCAGAGGCTTTCTGGCTCGCCCCGTGCCGGACGCGTTACTGCAAAAACTGCTCGCAGCCGCACACAGCGCGCCTTCAGTCGGTCTGATGCAACCGTCGCGCTTTATTATCGTGCGCGATCCAAGCATTCGCAGAGAAGTTTATGACATCTTTGAGGGGGCCAATGCGCAGGCGGCTGCAAGTTATAACGGTGAACAGCGGGACCAGTACGCGGCGTTGAAGCTTGAGGGCATTCTCGAAGCCCCAGTGAACCTGTGCATCGTCTGCGATCCTAACAGCGCGCGGGGCCACAAACTCGGCCGGCATACGATGCCTGAGACAGCTCTGTACTCGACGATTTGCGCTATTCAGAACTTGTGGTTAGCGGCCCGCGCCGAAGGGATTGGCGTCGGTTGGGTCAGTATTCTTGATCCGGACCGGCTACGCGCCACGCTCAACATTCCATCGCATATTCTTCCAGTTGCCTATCTCTGCGTCGGCTATGTCGATCAATTTGCTTCAGAACCAGATCTTGAGCGCTACGGATGGGAGAAGCGCGTCCCACTCGGAACCCTCATCTCTTACGATCATTATTCCGAGGAGGGCGAGAGGTGACGGCCCGCGCCATCATGGTCTTCGGGACGAGTTCGCATGTGGGAAAATCGCTGCTCACGGCCGCGCTGTTTCGCGCAGGAAGGTCATCTCGTCGCGCCTTTCAAAATCACAGAACATATCATTGGACTCCTCGGCTACCGTGGAGGGTCTGGAGATTGGACGGGCGCAGGCATTGCAAGCTGAAGCCGCACGCGTCGCGCCCTCGGTCTACATGAACCCATCTTGCTCAAGCCTGCCGGAGACATGTCTTCCCAGGTCGTTGTACGCGGCAAGATATGGGGCCAGTTCAGCGCGTCGGACTCTCTGGAGACTGGATCAATCGTCCCAGGCGCAAGCCACTCCTGGTCAAGCACTAATATGCGATTCAAGATCTAAACCAGTGTGATCCGGGCGCGCGGCTGGCAAGTCATCCAAGCCCGCAAGTGCCCAGAAGCCTCCCCACAATGCGATCGCAATGAATAAACTGGACTACTCGTCGGGACTGCGGGGCCCTGCGCCATTTGAGAACCCGAAGACTCTTGGGAGATGGAGCGTGAAGACCCAAATCGCGAACATCAAGCCAATACAAGCCGCGCCCGAACGCAGCAAGCGATTAAGACCAATGCTCAAACCAGCCCCTACCAAACCGGCACCGAAGAATGCCACCCAGAATCTGTGCTACGGAATCCAAGGCGACACCAACGTTGCAATGAATGACAGGCCGATAAAATGATCAACGTCAAACATAATCAACGACAAAGCGAGAATATAGCGACTCGTGCGCGCAAACTAACTCCATACTGAGTTCAGGCCGGCAAGAGCCAAGCAAGAGCCGCGATCGTAAGAGGCTCAAACACCTGAGTGCGAAAAGCCATATTGCCGGGGGCCGCAACATATTTTGGCACCTCGAAGATCAGTGTGTAAAGAAAGAGCAGATTGCCCAGCGTCATAGCAGCGGTTCGCAGCGTGCGCTTGAACAGAAGCGCAGGCCACTAAGGCTAGCCCGAATGGGGTTCCGAAACGGTCGGTTTCAATGAGGCTTCCGGTCAACGATCCTACACACGCAAGCCTCTCGATGCCTAAGCACAGAATGGCGAGCGCGAATACCCAACGTCCTCCGATAAGAACAGCTTTGATCGCCGGTTCGAATCGTATGATTTTGTCGATCATGAAACTCTCTCCTGGCTTGCCCGCTGTTTGTACCAGTGAGGAGTTAGTGTAACGCGTTTATCTCTGAGTTCAGATAGCCGCCGTCGGGGGTTGGACTGCCCGGTAATTTGTACCAAATCTCAAAGATGTGAAGAGTGCTTTCGATCGACGATATGCTGATCCCAATGAATGTCTTCGGATCGCGTTTCCGCAAAAGCCGCCCCCCAGATACTTCCAGACCTTCGAAGAGTACGAAGCGAAGAAGGGACCCGATCCCACTTTGCCCATCGTCGTTGATGAAGCCGACCGGCACTCCATGCCTAGCCTCGAACAACTCCGTTCTGTGTTCGACCAAAGCGGTTTCGGCATGGTGCTCATCGGCATGCCCGGGCTCGAGAAGCGAGCCGCACGTTACCCGCAGTTCTTCTCGCAGATCAGCTTCGTGCACGAATTTTGGGCGCTCGCGGCTGCGGATGCAGACCCTTCTTGAGGAGAACTGGACGACTCTCGCCTCGGGTTCATTGGCTGAGGCGCCCTCGCCGGATGTCGTCGCAGCCATCATCCGAGTCACGGCGGAACTTCCGCCTAATTACCCGCTTGCTGACCCAGATGGAACGAGTGTTCAAAGATCAATCAGCTCAAGCATCTCTCCCCCGCAGGTGGTCGAGACCGTACGCGAGATCCTGGCCATCGGTCAGATCCGAAATAGAATCTCCCGTCGCCGCTTCTCGAAGGTCAAATGACCCTGCTTACGCCAAATAATCTGAGAAGAGTTACGCCATGTTGCGTGAGAAATAACACTGATTAGCGTGGCATGACCTCGGGCTCGAGCTTGCTCTGGCTTGCCGATACATGCCGATACAACGGACA
>Ga0210398_10002191_pt1 | contig 19253 bp, 15 predicted proteins | sample IncBWC4OmetaG_FD_161047 | JGI IMG/M metagenome (GOLD analysis project Ga0210398, IMG submission 161047) | Forest soil microbial communities from Barre Woods Harvard Forest LTER site, Petersham, Massachusetts, United States - Inc-BW-C-4-O | ecosystem: Environmental > Terrestrial > Soil >... | reverse complement strand
TGTCGATCCGAAGACCGGGTCTGAAATCGCCGGCGACAAATCCGTGCCAGTCTCGCCGGTTGGCATCTATGGCAGCGGCTCAAAAGGGACGCAGCCGTTTCAGCCGCCGCCTCCGCCTCCGCCTCCGCCTCCACCACCACCGCCACCTCCGCCGCCGCCACCTCCACCTCCACCTCCACCGCCGCCACCTCCACCGCCGCCACCTCCACCGCCGCCACCACCTCCCTGAGGCGTGACGCGTGGCTATGAGCGAGCGTAACGAGCGGTTCTATTTGTCTTCCGCGGTGTAGACGCCGTCCCAATCGCTCGGCGGCGCCTCGATCTGGAAGTGCGCGATGCGATGCTGGTACAGCTCATAGAGCGGCTCCAGATAGCGCACCGCGGTGAGCGGTGCTTCGCCGAGCGCCGCCAGCGCCTTCGTCCAGTCCTGTCGGCGATACGCGGCGAGCAGTTCTTCGTGCTGGTTCTTGTAGACCGCCTCGTCGTCGCCGTCGGGCGGCAGCGTATAGACCTTGACTGCTTGTGATTTGCCTTTGACCGCGACGAGGTCGAGCTCCAACAGCATTGGGTCGTCGAGCGCCCTGCCGGTTTCCTCGCCGATCACCAGATCAACTGAATAGAGCTTGCACAGCCCCTCGAGCCGCGAGGCGAGGTTCACTGGATCGCCGAGCAGCGAGTAGTTGAAGCGCTGTTCCGAGCCGAAATTGCCGACGACGCATTCGCCGGTATTGATGCCGATGCCGACGCGCAACTCGTGATAGGGCCGCCCGGAGGCTGCGGCCTCGGCCACGAGGTCGCGGTTGAGCTCAACCAGCTTGCGACGAATTAGCTGGGCGGCGCGCACCGCGTTTTTTTCATGGTTGGTGTCGTCGAGCGGCGCGTTCCAGAACGCCATGATGCAGTCGCCGATATACTTGTCGATCGTACCGTGCGCCTCGGTGATGATGTCGCTCATCGGTGAGGTGAAACTATTCATCAGATGCGTCAGCTCGCGCGCATCGAGGCCCTCCGACATGGCCGTGAAACCGCGGATGTCGCAGAACATCACGGTCAGCTTCTTGTACTCGCCGCCCAGCTGCAGCTTTTCCGGGTTGCGCGCCAGCTCGGCCACGTAATGCGGCGACATGTAACGCGAGAATGCGCTGCGGATCTCATGCTGCCTGACCTCGGTGCGCAGATAGCCGAGAATCGACGAGATGAAATAGATCACCACCAGCACGACGATCGGATAGACCGGATCGAGCAGCAGGTGGGCGTCCTTGAACGCGAACCATGAGATCGAGATCGCCACGACGATGGCCGCGACGCCAAGCAATGCGCTCGCCAGGGCGCCGATCCGCGGCAGGACCAGGATCAGCATGGCGCCCGACAGCAGAACGAACAGAATTTCCGCGCCTTTGCCCCAATCCGGTCGCACGAGATAAATGCCGCCGAGGATCTGCTCGAGCAGTTGCGCGTGGATTTCGACGCCAGGTATACCGGCGCCGATCGGCGTTGCCTGCAGGTCATTGACGACGCCGGCGGCTGATGTTCCGACCAGCACGATATGGTTCTTGATCTGCGCCGGATCGAAATCGCCCGAGAGGATTTTTGCGGCTGAGATGCGTCGATCGTCGCGCGGCTTCGAATAATAGACCCATACTCGGCCGGCGGAATCCGTCGGAACCGTCAGCGGCCCGATGCGCAGCGCGGTAAGCCCGGTATTCTCGCCGAAGCTCCTTTCGCCATTGGCGCCGGCGGCGCGCGCGATATAGGTGTGAGCGCCGGTCGTAACCCGCAGGATTTCGGCGACCAGTGAAAAAACCGGCTTTTTGCCGAGCTTCATGATGAGTGGCACGCGACGGACGATCTGATCCCAATCGACATGCTCATTAAGGAAGCCGTTGCCCAACGCGGCGGTCTGGAAGGCCGGCAGGTCGGTGATCGAGGCCTGAAACGTGTCGACAAAGCGCATCGGATCGTCGCCGGCAAAAGCGTAACCGGCCTTTTGCATCGGCGGCGGACTGTCGGAATGATCGACCAGGATAAAGCTCGCGATCGTCGGCACTGTCTTCATCGCAGCGGCGAGCGCATCGTCCGGATCTGGCAGCTTGGCAAGCACCTGGCTCGTATCGGCGTCGGAGCTCCCGTCGCGCATCATTTGAGCGAGCAAAAGCTTCGGTGAGGTGCGGTCGGGTTCGGCGAAGACGATGTCGAAGCCGATCACCGCGGCCCCCGCATCGCGCATCTTCTCGACGAGCCGCGCGTCGAGGTTGCGCGACCACGGCCATTGGCCGAATTTCTTGAGGCTGTCCTCATCGATGTCGACGATGCTGATCGGGATGTCGCCATATTCGCGCGGCGCAACGCGCTGGTAGAGGTCGAACGAGATAAGCATCAGCCGGTCGAGCAGATCTGGCGCCGCAAGACGGGCGGTCAGTGCCACTCCCAGTGCTACCAGGGGCAACAGATAAATGAGACCGCGCCGCAACAAAAAATGCATCGACATGACGTGCTCGCAGACAACCCCCCGCCCGTATCATCAACATAAAGCCATTTGCGTCCCGGGCGAAGCGGCGGGCGCGCGCGACTTTTGACCACGAGACGGGTGACGTGGGTAATATTGAATACGGTTTGTCGGGGGAAATGGATGCCGGACGGTCTATCGAGGATCGGTGACGCGCCAAAACGCCGAGAGGATTTGCGTTTCGTCACCGGGCGCGGGCGCTATCTCGACGACATCGCATTCGCCGGCCTTGCTCACGCGGTGGTGCTCCGCTCTCCGCATGCTCATGCGCGGATCGCGCGCGTCGATGCGACCGCCGCTCGCGAGGCGCCGGGCGTCCTGGCAGTGCTGACCGCGACGGAAGCTGCTGCTGACGGCCTATCGGCGCTGCGGCCGGGCGCCGAGACCAACACCGTAACCGGCGAGCCATTTCTGTTCGAGCCGCAGCCGCTGCTCGCTGCCGACAAGGTGCGGCATGTCGGCGAGGCGGTGGCACTCGTAGTCGCGGAGACCCGTGAGCAGGCGCTCGACGCCGCCGAGCTTGTCGCGACCGATTACGCGCCGCTCCCCGCGGTGACCACAACCGCGGCGGCGCGAGCGCCCAGCGCTCCGCTCGTCACCGACAAGGCGCTGGGCAATCTCTGCCTCGACTGGCGTTACGGTGACCGCGTGGCGGCGGATGCAGCCTTTGCAAAAGCTGCGCACGTCGTGCGGGTCGCGCTCGACAACCACCGCGTCGTCACCAACCCGATGGAGCCGCGTGGCATTGTCGGCGCGTATGACACTGCGACCGGCCGCTACACCGCCTATGTCTCGGCGCAGAGCATTCATATGACGCGCGATTTCACCGCTCGCGCGCTCGCCGTCGAAAAGGATCAGGTACGTTTTGTGGCTCCCGATGTCGGCGGCGGGTTTGGGGCGAAGAACTTCGTCTATCCCGAGCACGCGTTGCTGCTCTGGGCGGCGAAGCGGATGGGCCGTCCGGTCAAATGGATTGCCACGCGCAGCGAAGTCTTCCTCGCCGACCATGCCGGGCGCGATCAGCGCGCCGTGGCGTCATTGGCGCTTGATGCCGCTGGCAAATTCCTCGCGCTGCGAGTCGAAAGCGAGGCCAATCTTGGCGCCTATCTCGCCGGCAGCTCGGCGAGCGTGCAGACCTTCCAGTACGCGTTTCTCCCCGGCACGGTCTACGCGATCCCGGCAATCGACCTAAATGTCCTCGGGGTCTTCACCAATACCGCGCCGGTCGGCGTGTTGCGCGGCCCCGGCTATGCCGAGGCCAATAACATCATCGAGCGGCTGATCGACGAGGCGGCGCGGCAATGCGGCTTCGACCGCATCGAGCTGCGCCGCAAGAACTTGGTCCCGACCCAGGCCATGCCGATGGTCAACGCCGTCGGCAACCAGGTCGACAGCGGCGCTTTCCCCGAGACCTTCGAGCGCGCGCTCGCCGCGGCTGACATCGCTGGCTTCGCCGCGCGCCGCGCGGTCAGTGAAGGAACCGGACAGCTGCGCGGTCTCGGCTTCGCGTATCACATCAAGGGAACTGGCGGTAACCCGTCGGAGAATGTCGACATCCGTTTTGAGGCCGACGGCTCAGTCTCGCTGATCACCGGCACCCAGCATATCGGCCAAGGACACGAGACGACCTTCCCGCAAATCCTCGCCGACAAGCTTGGTGTCCCCAACGACCTCATCAAGCTGCGCCAGGGCGATACCGACCTCATCGCACATGGCGGCGGGCACGGCAGCTCGCGCGCAACCTATATGGGCGGCACCGCGATCTTCCGCGCCGCCGACGAGATCATCTTGAAGGGAACTCGTGTCGCCGCCGAGATGCTCGAAGCCGCCGAGCCCGACATCAAGTTTGAAGACGGCGATTTCGTCGTCGTCGGCACCGACCGGCGGGTGTCGCTGATGGATGTCGCCACGAAGGCGCGCGAAGCCGGCGAACCGCTCGACACCTATCATTTCTGGACCCGCGAATGGATGACATTCCCCAACGGCACGCATGTTGTTGAGGTGGAGATCGATCCCGATACTGGCCGAGTCACGCTCGAGCGCTACACTGCGGTCGATGATTACGGGGTCATGGTCAATCCGATGGTGGTCGGCGGCCAAGCGCACGGCGCGATCGCCATGGGCACAGGCCAGGCGCTCCTGGAAACCGCGGTCTACGACGCGGAAAGTGGCCAAGCGCTCGCCGCCTCGTTCATGGACTACGCAATGCCGCGGGCCGACGATTTGCCGGCATTTAGCGTCGGCTTCAACATGACGCGCTGCACGACCAACCCCTTGGGTGTCAAAGGCTGCGGCGAGGCCGGCGCGATCGCTGCCTTTCCGGCGATCCACAACGCGATCCACGATGCGCTGGCGCCGTTAGGCGTGAAGAATTTCGATGGCCCCGCGACCCCGGCGCGGGTCTGGCGGGCGATGCGAGGCTAGGAGGAAACCCATGAGCGGATACGAGCACATCCTTGTCGAGAGAGAAGACGGGGTTGCCATTCTGACCCTCAACCGGCCGGAGAAGCTGAACGCGATGAACCGCAAGCTCTCGGCCGAGCTGCGCGACGCGGTGAAGGCAGCGGACGCCGATGATGGTATCGGCTGCATCGTCATCACCGGAGCCGGCCGTGCCTTTTCGGCCGGCGGCGATATTCACGAACAACGCGAGGATGACCGCAAGTTGACCGACGCCGAGCAGGACACCCGGCGCACGCGCTCGGCTTACGACATCGGCGCCAGCGCCAAACCGACGATCGGCATGATGAACGGGCTCGCTTATGGCGGCGCCGGCGTGCTGGCCTCCTCGCTCGACATGCGCATCGGCTGCGAGGATTCGAAATTCCGCTTTTTGGCCGCCGCTTACGGTCGGATCAACAGCACCTGGACCCTGCCCAATCAGGTCGGCTGGCCGATCGCCAAGGAATTGCTGTTCTCCGCTAGGGTCATCGAGGCGGAGGAGGCGTACCGCATCGGCCTTCTCAACCATCTCGTGCCGCGCGAGCAGCTGCGTGCCAAGACCATGGAGCTAGCGCGCACCATCGCCGCCAACAATCACGACACGATCATGGGCATCAAGTCGCTGATGCTGAAGCAGATGAGCCAGAATCTCGAAGAGCAATACGAGGCCGAGCGGCACTTTACGACGCATGTCGTGCGCGGCGCCAAGGCCGAAGACACGTTCCCCGACTTCATCGCCCGCCACGGCCGCCCGCTGAATTGATTTCGACAACGGGTTTGGAAGAGCAAATGGGCATCAGATGCGGATTTGGTTCGCTGGCTGCGGTGTGCGCGTTTGCTTTGGCGGCGATGTCAAGCGCCGGCGCGACGACGCTCGACGACCTCAAGGGCTATTCGATCGAGGTCAATGTTTCGCTCAGATTCGTTTGGCGGACCACCGAACCGCGGGCGACAGTGCTCAACGTGCATCGCCGCCTTTACATCAGCCAGTCTGGACGCATTTTCGACTATGCGGATCGCGCCGGCGGCAGCTTCGGCGAACATGAGGGCGATGTCGTCGCGCCAGGGGCCGCGGCCTCGATTGGCCGCAATCGAATGATTGCCTGGACATTCGAGAACGGCAGCCTGGTCGGCATTAGCCGCGAGGTCGAGGGCTTTACGGTACGTACCGTAACCGTCGACCCAAGCCGCTCCAGCTGTACCTTTGTAACGATCCTTCAACCCGACCCGACGACCCGGCGCACCGTGTTGACGCGATTGGACGGCAAGCAGGGCGAGGCGGTATCGCAGGATACGCTTTCCTCAGTCTGTACGATCCGGAAGGGCAACATCTTTGCGACCGACCAATAATAATCGCACCGTCGGATCGCCTTAGCGAGTGCCGGCGCCGAGCGGGAACTCGTACCCAATCGCGCGCTCGCTCTCGATCGTCTTCTTGACCGCCGGGCGAGCCATCATCTGTTCGTAGTGCGCCATCAGCCCCGGATAGGCGGCATGATCGGGCCCGAGCGCATCGACAAATCGCCAGAACAGCCGGAACAAATGAATATCGGCGATCGAATAGGCGCCGCCGACGGCCCATTCCTTGCCGCCGAGCCGCTGCTCACACAGCCGGAACACCGCGCGCCATGCCTCCTCGCCGGCGCGGCGCGACGGATGCACGGTCGCGGCGATAAACGACATCCACGACAACGCCTGCGCCTCTTCTTCGACGCCGCCTTGCGGCCACAGCCCCGCTGCCGGAAAGGTCTTCGCCAGGTAGTAGAGCGTCGCCGCGACTTCGGTCAGCACGCGCTTCCCATCGATGACCAGCGCCGGCACTTTGCCTTCCGAATTGAGCGCCAGATAATCCGGGCCTTTCTGCTCCTTGGCATTGAAAGACAGCCAGCGGTGCTCGAAGGACGCGCCGGTCTCGTGCAGCGCGATATGCGTCGCCATCGAGCTCGAACCCGGCGCGCAATAGAAGATCAGCATGGGCATCCTCCCGGCAGGCCTGCATTCACCGCAGATTGACCGATCCCCTCGGCTTCGTCACGCTCGTGGGCCAGGAGGGGGATTCGTGAGCCATTCGCTGCTCGAAGGGTTTCGTGTCGCGCAACTGGGGCCGGGGCTGGCCGCCGCCGTCGCAGGCCGTATCTTCGCCGACATCGGCGCCGAGGTCGCGTGCGTCGACGCCGACCGCTCGACCCCGCTCGCCGAATATCTGAATCTCGACAAGGCCGAGGGCGATGTCGCGTCGCTCGCCGCGGCGGACGTGATTGTCTTCGAAGGTCGGGGCTACAACACTGCCGCGCTGCGTGCCAAGAATATGAAGGCAGCGATCGTCGCCATTGCGCCGTTCGGCCAAGACGGCCCACGCGCCGACGATCCGGCGAGCGACCTCACGCTGATGTATGCGAGCGGCATCGCCCGGCTCCTGACCGGGCAGGTCGACGACCTGGCCGAGGCGCCGATCCGTCCGGTCGGCGAGCAATCGGCCTTTATCGCCGGCCTTGCCGCTGCCTGCGCCGCGATCCACGCCATGCCGGGCGCGGAGATCGACGTGTCGATCAAGGAAGCGCTGGCGACCCTGGCGATGACTGAGCTCGCGAACGCCGGTCTCGGCGGCAAGGCGCGGTCGCGCAAACGCGTCAGCGACGGCAACGGCGCGACCGTCTGCATCTTGCCGGCAAGTGACGGTTACGCCGCGATCTCGCCGCGCGAGGACCGGCAATGGGCCGCCTGGCTCAAGGTCATGGGCTCGCCCGATTGGGGCGACGACCCGCGCTTCAAGACCAAACCCGACCGCGTCGCAAATTGGGATGCGCTGCACGCGCTGATGTCGGAGTGGAGTCGGCACCACCCAAAGCGGTGGATCGCCGATGCGGCGCAGGAGGCGCATGTTCCAAGCTTTCCGCTGCGCGAACCGGACGAGCAGCTGGCCTCGCCGCAACTCGAGCACCGCCATTTCTGGCGGGACATCGGAATCGCCGGGGAACGCATCAGGGCGCCTGGCCCGCCTTTCGGGCTGAGCCTGTCCGAAGGACAAGCAAAGCCGCTCAGTCGCGAGAAGCTACCGCTGTCTGGTGTCCGGGTGCTCGATTTCTCTTGGGTCATCGCTGGGCCGACCGCGACCCGCTATCTCGCGGCGATGGGCGCGGAGGTTATCAAGATCGAGGCGCCCGGCCGCGGCGATCCTGGCCGCGCCAGCGAGCTGCACACCGTGCTCGGCCAGGCCAAGAAGGGCATCGTCCTTGACTTGAAAAAGCCAGAGGCGGTCGCGATCGCCCGTGACCTCGCCGCCCGCGCCGACGTGGTGTTCGAGAATTTCGCGACTGGGGTCATGGACCGGCTCGGCCTCGGCGCCGATGCGCTCCGTGCGCTCGATTCGAACCTGATTTACGTCTCGGCCTCGGGCATGGGGCGCACCGGGCCGGAGGCGCATTCGGTCGCCTACGGCACCTTGCTGCAATGCTATGCCGGGTTTGCCGGGTTGAACCGTCATCCGGGGATTGCGCCGCGGGTCGGCTTCGCCTGGCTCGATCCGATGTGCGGGCTGATGCTCGCCTTTATCGTCGCCGCCAGTCTCAGGCGGCGCGCGCAGGACGGCAAGGTCGCCCGCGTCGATTTCTCGATGATCGAGGCGATGCTGTGGACGATGGCCGAGCCGCTCATAGCCACCCAGCTCGGCGACAAACCAAAGCCCAAGGGCAATGCCAGCGACCTCTACTGCCCCCACGGCGCTTGGCGTTGCGTCGGGGATGACGAATGGCTCAGCCTCGCCGTTACCAGCGAGGCGGAATGGCGCCGGCTTTGCGAGATCATTCCGGCGCTCGAGCCGCTGACCGAATGGAATTTGCACCAGCGGCAAGGCCGCTCGGCCGGCATCAACGGCATCCTGGCCGGCTGGGCGTCGCGCCGCGGCGCCGCCGACTGCGCAGCCGAACTCCGCCGCGCCGGCATCCCGGCGGCGGCGCTCAGGGACTCGGTCGACCTTGTGCATGACGCGCATCTCAAGACCCGCGGCTTCTGGGATGCTGTGGCGAAAGGTGTGTTACCGGGGCTGCCGTGGCGTGGAGACTTTGGCCGCGCGACGGGCCCTGCGCCCGGCCTCGGCGCCGACACCGACATGGTGCTACGCGACGTGCTCGGCCTGACCGACGACAGGATCGCGGCGCTGCGCGCCTCGGGTGCCTTGGGTTAGTCGAACCAACCAACGGAGGAAACGATATGGCGAGCATTTCCTTGAACCAGGCAAACCGCGTGCTGCGGGCGACACTCAAGAAGGCCGAGGAATTCGGCATCAAGGTCAGCGCCGCGGTGTGCGACGATGGGGGGCGGCTTATCGCCTTTCAGCGTATGGACGGCGCTTTCTTCGCCGGCGTCTATGGCAGCCAGGGCAAGGCGGTGGCCTCAGCAGCGTTCGCCCGGCCATCCGGGGTCATGGCGGAGCGCGCCGACCAGCCGACCCCGCGCGGCATCAACGCGGCGTCAGGCGGACACATGATCATGGGCCAGGGCGCGGTGCCGCTGTTCCGCAACGGTAATCTCGTGGGTGCCGTCGGCGTTGGCGGCGGTACATCGCAGCAGGACGAGGACTGCGCCGCGGCGGGTGCGGCCGCGCTATAGCCGCGTCTACATCTGGTGGTGCGGCACTGCCTGGAGAAATTCCGCGAAAGGTTCCTTCCAGAATTTCGCCATGCCGGTCGTGCCGTGGCCGCGCGTCTCGGCGCTCGCCGGGATCAGGTAGAGCCGGCCGCCCTTGATCCGCTTGATCGCCGCCTCGATGATCCCGGTTTCGGGCGGGTTACGCTCGTCGTCGGCCGAGTTGATCGCCAGCACTGCGGCCTGGATCTTCTCCAGGCCGGGTGACGGGTCGTAGTCACCCGACGACGCCCATTGATAGAGGACGTCGTTGGCGTCACCGGTGAACGGCGCCGCGAGCCGCGCATCGAGCAGCTTGTCCGCCAGCTCGTGGGTCGGCGCCTGCGCCTGATAGGCGAGGGTGCCGCCGCTGGTGGCGATCCCGAAAAACACCAGCACCGCTTTCAGCCGCGGCGGTTGCGCCGTGTAATTGCCGTCGTGCCAGTTGGGGTCGTTGCGGATCGAATCGATGATCATCCGCCGCATCATCCAGTTGCGGCTCGCCATCGCGGTCGGCTGCGATGCCATCGGCACCAGTGCGTCCATGAAGTCCGGATGCGCCTCGCCCCAGACCCAGCTCTGCATGCCGCCCATCGAATTGCCGGTCACCAAGCGCAGGTGGCGGATACCGAGCCCCTCGGTGATCAGCCGGTACTGCGCTGCGACCATGTCGTCGTAATTGTAAGCCGGAAACTTGGCGCGCGGCCCGTCAGACGGTTTGGTGGATTTCCCGGCACCGATCGCGTCGGGCAGGATGATGAAATACTTGGTCGCGTCGAGCGGCTGGCCGGGCCCGAAGAGCTCGCCGGCATAGGCCGGGTTGAGGAAAGCGGCCCCGGTGCTGGCGGTGCCGTGGAGGATCAGCACCGGCTCACCCCTGGGGTCGCCGACCGTCGTGTAATGCAGCCGCAACTCGCCTATCACCTCGCCGGTGTGGAAGCGGAAATCGTGCGCGACCCAATCCGCTTCTTTCGGCGTTGGATAATCAGCCCCGACCGCAATTCGCGCGACGACGACGAGGATCGCGGCAAGGAAGAGCCGTGACCGCATCGATCTAAAACTCGCCGCTGCGGTACGCCTCGTCCAAGCGGGCTTCGTCTTCCGGCGACAGCTCGGGCCACGGCTGGCCGCGCTTGCGCAGCGTGCCGGTGAAATTGGGCGGGCGCTTTTCATTGAACGCAACCCGGCCTTCCTCACCGTCCATCGTCGTCTGAATCAGCAGGTGGTTGACCAGGTTCTGCACGTGCCAGGACTGGTCGGTCGGCAGATCGCCAAAGCGCACCACATATTCTTTCATCATCCGCACCGCTACCGGCGGCAGCGTGCAGATGTGCCGGGCCATTTTCTCGGCGCGCTCCATGAGTTGGGCGTGCGGCACCACTTCGTTGACGAGACCGATGCGGTGCGCCTCGGCGGCGTCGAACGGCTCGTCGGTGAGTAGGATCTTCATCGCATCCGAATAGCGCAGCTGCTTCGCCAGCAGCGCCGCGCCTGGCCCGTTGCCGAGCCAACCTTGCGACAACAGCGCGAATTTGAACCGCGCATGCTCGGCGCTGGCGATGCGGATGTCGGTCGAGCTGAGCAGGATGTAGAGCCCGGCCCCCGCCGCCCAGCCGTTGACCGCGGCGATGACCGGCTTCCAGACCCGCGGGTAATGGTCGCCCATGCGGCCGTCCACGCCGGTCTTCTGGCCGTAGACGGTGCCGGCGAGCGGCCAGAAGATGCGGTTGGTGCGCAGATATTCGCGGTCGTCGGCGGTGAGGTCGGGGCGCGGCTGGAGGTTGTGCCCGCCGCAGAAATGCCGGTCGCCGGCGCCGGTGAGGATCGCGCAGCGAATGTCGCGGTCTTCCCACAGATCGACCCAGGCCGCGGAGATGTCGTCCGACATCTTCTTGTCGAGGATGTTGGCCTTCGAGGGATTGTTGAGCGTGATATAGGCGACGCCGTCGCGCTTTTCGTAATCAAGGGGCAAGGGCGGTCTCCTCCGACACCGATTGACAGAAGCGGACGCTGCTTCTTCACTTCCGCCCGATGACAATACACAAGATCGCGGTAATCGGCGGCGGACTTGGCGGGCTTGCCGCCGCGCTGGCGCTGCATCGCGCCGGTTTTGATGTCGATGTCTACGAGCAGGCGCCCGAGCTCAACGAGGTCGGCGGCGGCATCAATATGGGGCCGAACGCCGCGCGCATCCTTTACCGGCTCGGCCTTGGCGATGCGCTCGATGCCGCAGCGGTACGCCCGGCCTCGGCGCATGTCCGGCGCTGGGATGACGGCCGAACGCTGCAAAAGGCGCCTCTCAACCCGCGCTGCGTCGAACTTTATGGCGCGCCGCATCTGACCGTGCACCGCGCCGATCTGCAGGCGATCATCGCCTCCGGCCTGCCGCCGGAGCGCATCCATCTCGGCCATTGCCTCACCGGACTTATTGATCGCGGCGACGAGGTCGAAGCCGAGTTTGCCAACGGCAACCGCGTCACCGCCGACATCCTGGTTGGTGCCGACGGCATCCACTCGACTGTGCATACCCTGCTCTTTGGCGCGGAAGCCCCGAATTTCGCCGGCTGCGTCGCCTACCGCGGGCTGGTGCCGGTCGAGCGCGTCGCCGATCTCGATTTGGAACGCGGCAACCAGTCCTGGCTCGGACCGGGCGGGCATCTCGTGCATTATTTCGTCTCAGGCGGCCGACTTCTCAATTTTGTCGGCTGGACCGAGCACGACACGTGGAACCGCGAGGACTGGACCGACCGCGCCACCATCGAGCGCGCGCTCGCCGCGTTCGAGGGCTGGCACCCGCAGGTGCGCCGCATCGTCAACGAGGCCGATACCTGCTTCATCTGGGCGCTGTTCGATCGCGATCCGCTGCCGCAATGGTCGGTCGGCCGGGTGACGCTGCTGGGCGACGCGTGCCATCCGATGTACCCGTTCATGGCGCAGGGCGCGGCGCAGGCGATCGAGGACGGTGCGTGTCTCGCCGCTTTGCTGGCGCAGGGCAGAGACCCGGTCGCGACGCTGCGGCGATACGAACAGACCCGCTTGCCGCGCGTAACGCGCCTGCAGCAGATGTCGCGCGGCAACAAGCACCGCTACCACATGCCGGACGGGCCGGAGCAGGTCGAGCGCGACGCGGCGATGGTCGCCAACCGCGAGCGCTCGCCCGAGACGATGCAGTGGCTTTTCGGTTTTGACGCGGGTGATATATCGGCTGCCCTCTAATGATGAGAACGCGATGACCTCTTTCACCCTCAATGGCCGGGCCGTCGATGTCAGCGCCGGCAACGACACGCCGCTTCTCGATGTGCTGCGCAACCATCTCGGCCTTAAGGGCACCAAGTTCGGCTGTGGCCTCGAGCAGTGTGGCTGCTGCATGGTGCTCGTCGACGGCGTGCCGACAAAATCCTGCGGCAAGGCGGTGTCGACCGTGTCAGGGAAGACGGTACTGACGATCGAGGGCCTCGGCACGCCGGAGCATCCGCACCCGCTGCAGGCGGCGTTTCTTGACGAGCAGGCCGGGCAATGCGGCTATTGCCTCCCCGGTATCCTCGTTTCGGCAAAGGCGCTGCTCGACAAGAATCCGGCGCCGACGCGCCGGGAGATCGCCGAGGCGCTCGACGACAATATCTGCCGCTGCGGCAGCCATATCCGCATCCTGAAAGCGGTCGAGCAGGCCGCTGCCACGATGAGAGCCGCCCCGGGAACTCAACCATGAGCGCGCATCCGCCGCTTCCCGCGCTGCTCGAGACGAACCCGCGTCTCGACCAGTGGGTCAAGTTCACCGCGCCGGGCAAGGTCACGGTCTCGACCGGACGGGTCGAGATCGGCCAGGGCGTCTTGACCGCGATGCGTCAGATCGCGGCTGACGAGCTCGACGTGTCGCTCGACCGCATCGACCTGCAGACCGGTGACACCGATCTTACCCCGAACGAGGGCTATACCGCCGGCAGCCAGTCTATCCAATATGGCGGCGTGGCTTTGCGGCTTGCCTGCGCCGAGGTGAAAAGCCTGCTGCTCGACGCGGCCGCCGCCCGCGTCGGCGCGAAACCCGAGGAGCTGGCAGTGAGCGACGGCACCGTCACCCGCGCCGGTGCGCCCACGGGGCAGGATTACTGGTCGCTCGCGGCATCGGTCGATCTCAGCCGGCGTGCGACGGCCAGCGCCAAGCCGAAAACCGCGCGCGGCGAAATCGGCCGCAACGCGCCGCGTGTCGATCTCGGCGGCAAGGTGTTCGGCGCGCCGAGCTTTGTGCACGACATGGCAGTGGACGGGATGGTCCATGCGCGCGTCGTGCGCCAGCCGCGCCGCGGCGCGACGGTCGCGTCGATCAACGAGGGGGCGATCCGCCGCGCTGCCAAGGGCGACATCGACATCCTCCGCGACGGCAATTTCATCGCGATCATCGGCACCGACGAGACCGTGGTCGATGCCGCCGCCGCGGTCGCGCCCGGTCATGTGTCGTGGGACGGGGTCGACCCGATCAATCCCGGCCAGGAAGAGGGGCGCTGGCTGCTGCAGCGGCCGTCGATCGACCGCAATATCGGCCCCGAGCCGGTCGATCCGGCGCCTGGCCAGGCGCGTTACGAGGCGAGCTTTACGCGCATGCATATCGCCCACGCCTCGGTCGGTCCGTCGAGCGGGGTTGCTGTTTACAAGGACGGGCACCTGACCGTGTGGTCACACACCCAGGGCGTCTATCCGCTGAAGGCTGCGCTGGCGAAAACCCTGAAGCTCGACCCGGCGCATATCTCGGTCCGCCACGCCCAGGGGCCGGGCTGCTACGGCCATAACGGCGCCGACGATGCCGCGGCCGACGCCGCGGTGATCGCGATGCGCCGGCCGGGCGTGCCGATCCGCGTGCGCTGGCGGCGCGAGGAGGAGTTCGGCTTCGAGCCGGTCAGCCCGGCGATGGTGACGACGGTGCGTGTGCTGCTCGATAACCAGGGGCGGCCGGTCGATTGGACGACCGAAATCTGGAGCGGGCGGCATTCGAGCCGGCCGGGCAGTGGCGGGCTGTTGCTGGCGGCCGAAGCCTTGCCCGACCCGCCGCCGCCGATGCCGGCGGCCGATCCGCCCGAGGCCGGTGGCGGGGGCGGGACGCGCAACGGCGAGCCGCTCTATGCGTTTCCGGCCAAGCGCATCATCCACCACCTCGTCGCCGAGACGCCGGTGCGCACCTCGTCGCTGCGCGGTCTCGGTGCGACGGTCAACGTCTTCGCGATCGAGTCGGCGATGGACGAGCTTGCCGAGCGCGCCGGGATGGACCCGGTCGACTACCGGCTCGCGGTGCTGACCGATCCGCGGGGTAAGGCCGTTGTCGCGCATGTCGCGAAGATGGCGGATTGGCGACCGGGTCTCCCGGTCGGCACCGGAAGCGGGCGGGGCGTCGGCTTCGCGATGTACAAGAACCGCGCCGCCTATTGCGCGGTCGTCGCCGACGTCGAAGTCGACGAGGCGGTGCGGGTCACGAAAATCTGGTGCGCCGCCGATGCCGGGCTCGTCATCAACCCGGACGGCGCGTTGAACCAGCTCGAGGGCGGCGTCATCCAGGGCATTAGCTGGGCCTTGAAGGAAGGCGTGCGTCTCGACTCGGCGGGCATCAGCTCGCGCGACTGGGAGAGCTATCCAGTCGTGCGGTTCAGCGAAGTGCCGGAGGTGTTCTGCGAGCTGGTCGGCGCCACGGCCGACCTGCCGCCGCTCGGCATCGGCGAGGCGAGCGGTGGGCCGACCGTTGCGGCGATCGCCAATGCCGTCGCCCAGGCGCTCGGCGCGCGACTGCGCGACCTGCCCTTGAGCCGCGAGCGCGTGATGGATGCGCTGCTGAAGGGGTAGCTGCGGGGATTGCGCTGCGTCCTTCGAGGGTCGCTTCGCGGCCACCTCAGGATGAGGGCTTTCTTTGTGGCGTCCTGAACCTCCCTCATCCTGAGGTGCGACCGGAAGGAGCCTCGAAGGACGCACTGGCCGCAATCCAGCCGAAGCGGCATTCGCCTCGCCTTTTCCTGCCCGATGCGCCAATCTGCCCACGAAATGGGCGATAGGCGCGGCACGAGTCTTGCGACTGTGAGGCAATGTTCGGTTACATCGTAAGGCGCATCCTCGCGACCATCCCGGTCATGGTGGTGGTGGCGATCTTCGTTTTCGCGCTGTTGCATTTGTCGCCCGGTGACCCGGCGGCGATCATTGCCGGCGACAATGCCACCGCCGCCGACATCGCCCGCATCCGCAGCAAGCTCGGCCTCGATCAGCCGCTGTTCGTGCAGTTCTATGACTGGGTCTGGCACCTGGTGCGCGGTGATCTCGGCATCTCGATCTTCACCAACCTGCCGGTGTCGCAGCTGATCGCGCAACGTGTCGGGCCGACCGTTGCGCTCAGCATCTCGACGCTGCTCGTGTCGGTGCTGGTGTCGATTCCGATGGGGGTGCTGGCGGCGTGGAAGGCCGGGACCTGGATCGACCGGGTGGTAATGGTTTTCGCGGTCATGGGCTTCTCGGTACCGATTTTCGTCCTTGCCTATATCCTGATCTTCGGGCTGGCGATGGGCGGCTGGTATGTCGCGGCCGACTGGCTTGTCGCGCACGTGACGCAGGGCATCGGGCTGACCCGTCTCTATCAGTCGTGGCAGGATCTCGGTCTGCAGCAGGTTGCGCAAAAATTTGCGTTGCCGGTTCAGGGGTATGTCCCGCCGCAGGATGGGATACGGCCGTTCTTGTCGCATCTGGTGATGCCGTCGATCGCGCTCGGCATTACCTTCACCGCGCTCATCGCGCGCATCACCCGCGCCAGCATGCTCGATGTGCTGGCGCAGGACTACATCCGCACCGCGCGCGCCAAGGGGCTGTCGGACGGGCGTGTCTTGCTGCGGCATGCGTTGAAGAACGCGGCCGTGCCGATCGCGACGATCATCGGCATCGGGATCGCGCTGCTGATTGGCGGGGTGGTGGTGACCGAGACGGTGTTCGCGATCCCCGGCCTTGGGCGGCTGACGGTCGATGCGATCCTGCGGCGTGACTATCCGATCATCCAAGGGATCATCCTCATCTTCTCGGCCGCGTATGTCGTGGTGAACCTGCTTGTCGATCTGAGCTACGCGATCCTCGACCCGCGGATCAGGTACTGATGGCTGTCATTCCGGGTCAGATCGATCTTGTCGCCGCGGCGCGGCCGCCTAAGAAGCGCGGCGCGATCGCGACCCATATCCGCCGCCACCCGACCGTGGTGATCGGCGGCGCGCTGCTCGGCTTGATGCTGGCGCTGGGGCTCTTCGCGCCGTTTCTCGGCACGGTCGATCCGACCGCGCTGGCGCCGGCGCAACGGTTGCGCTGGCCATCGGCCGAATACTGGTTTGGCAGCGACATGCTCGGCCGCGACATCTACAGCCGCACGATCTATGGCGCGCGGGTATCGCTGACGGTCGGTATCGGCGTCGCGCTGCTGGCGACGGGCTTGGGGTTGGCGATGGGGTTGGTGACCAGCTTCAATCGCTGGGTTGACGCGATCGTCATGCGCATCATGGACGGGTTGATGGCGATCCCCGGCGTGCTGATCGCGATCGCGCTGATGGCGCTGACCCGCGCCAGCATGGGCAATGTCATCTTCGCCATCACCGTCGCCGAGGTGCCGCGCGTCACCCGGCTGGTGCGCAGCGTGGTCCTCACCTTGCGCGATCAGCCCTTTGTCGAGGCGGCGATCGCCAGCGGCACCTCGCAAATCCGCATCATGTGGCGGCACATCGTCCCCAACACGCTGGCGACGCTGCTGGTGCAGGGCACTTATATCTGCGCGTCGGCGATGATCACCGAGGCGATCCTGTCGTTTATCGGCGCCGGCACGCCGCCGACCATCCCCAGCTGGGGCAACATCATGGCCGAGGGGCGCGCGGTGTTCCTCGTCGCCTATTACATCGTGCTGTTCCCCGGCATCTTTCTGTCGTTGACGGTGCTGGCGATCAACCTTCTCGGCGACGGGCTGCGCGACGCGATCGACCCGCGCCTGGCGCGGCGGCTGTAACATGGCCGCGGCGCTCGAAAAGACCGTAACGCCGCCGACATCGGTCGCCACTCCCAAGCCGCTGCTCGAGATCGACGATCTGCGCACCTGGTTCTTTACCCGCGACGGCGTGGTGCGCGCGGTCGATGGCGTGTCGCTTTCGGTGCTGCCGGGCGAGACCCTGGCGATTGTCGGCGAGTCCGGCTGCGGCAAGAGCGTCACGGCGCTGTCGGTGCTGCGCCTCATCGCGTCGCCGCCAGGGCGCATCGTGTCGGGCAGTATCCGCTTTGCCGGGCGCGACCTGTTGGCCGCGAGTGAAGCGGAGATGCGCAAGGTTCGCGGCAACGAGATATCGATGATCTTCCAGGAGCCGATGACCTCGCTGAACCCGGTGCTGACGATCGGCCGGCAGATCGCCGAGATCTTGATCCTGCACCAGGGGCTCGATCCGCGCGCGGCGCAGAAGAAAGCGGTGGCGATGCTGCGCCTCGTCCACATCCCCGAGGCGGAGCGGCGCATCGGCCAATACCCGCACCAGCTTTCCGGCGGGATGCGCCAGCGGGTGATGATCGCGATGGCGCTGGCGTGCAACCCGAAGCTCCTCATCGCCGACGAGCCGACGACCGCGCTCGACGTCACGATCCAGGCGCAAATCCTCGACCTGCTGCGCGAGCTGAAAACGCAGATTGACGCGGCGATCGTGCTCATCACGCATGATCTCGGCGTCGTCGCCGAAATGGCGCAGCGGGTCATCGTCATGTATGCCGGCAAGAAGGCCGAGGAGGCGCCGGTCAAGGCGCTGTTCCGCCGGCCGCTGCACCCGTACACGCGGGGCTTGCTCGGCTCGATGCCGCGGCTCGGCGCGCCGGAGGAGGGCCTGCCGCCGCGCCTCACCGAGATCGCCGGCACGGTGCCGTCGTTGCGTGAGCCGATCGCCGGCTGCGCTTTTGCCGATCGCTGTTTCCTCGCGACCGAGATCTGCCGCAACGAGCCGCCGCCCTTTGAGGAAAAGGAGCCGGGCCATTTCGCGGCCTGTTTCCACTCCGACCGGGTCGCCGCCGAATGACCGCCGTCGCGCCGCTGCTTTCGGTCAAGGGGCTGGTCAAGCATTTCCCGGTCAAGAAGGGGTTGCTGCAGCGGACGGTCGGGCAGGTGCGCGCGGTCGATGGCGTCTCGTTCGAGATCGCGCCGGGCGAGACCTTGGGCCTGGTCGGCGAGTCGGGCTGCGGCAAGTCGACGGTCGGCAAGACCGTGCTCAAGCTGCTTAATCCCACTGCCGGCGAAGTGCGGCTCAGCGGTGCGCGCATCGACGGGCTGTCGAAGGGCGGCATGCGGCCGTTTCGCCGGCAGATGCAGGTGGTCTTCCAGGACCCGTATTCGTCGCTGAACCCGCGTCTCACGGTGCGCGAGATCATCGGCGAGCCGCTCAAGAATTACGGCGTCGCGGCGGGGAGGGAGCTCGAAACCCAGGTGAGAGGGCTTGCCGAAAAGGTGGGCTTGCGCGCCGAGGCGCTCGACCGCTACCCGCACGAATTTTCCGGCGGCCAGCGTCAGCGGATCGGCATTGCCCGCGCGCTGGCGCTGCGGCCGAACCTCATCATCTGCGACGAGCCGGTCTCGGCGCTCGATGTCTCGGTGCAGGCGCAGGTCATCAACCTGCTGGTCGATTTGCAGCGCGATTTCGGCCTGTCGTATTTGTTT
>Ga0210398_10002190_pt1 | contig 19266 bp, 15 predicted proteins | sample IncBWC4OmetaG_FD_161047 | JGI IMG/M metagenome (GOLD analysis project Ga0210398, IMG submission 161047) | Forest soil microbial communities from Barre Woods Harvard Forest LTER site, Petersham, Massachusetts, United States - Inc-BW-C-4-O | ecosystem: Environmental > Terrestrial > Soil >... | reverse complement strand
TCATAGGGGACTCGAAGCTACCGTCGGGGCATCGGTTATACTGCCGCGCTTTCGGGCCCAGCCAACCGGGCCGCCTATTGTAAGGAATCGCTTGTGAGACTGCGTGATCTTGTCCAACCGGGCCGTATTTTAGTTCTGGCCTTGGGCCTTGCGATGCTGACTACGGGTTGTCGCAGCCACCGCGCCGCCGACGCCAAGTCCGGTCCCGAGCAAATCTACGCCAAGGCGCAGAAGGCCATCCGAAATTCCAGCTATGCGGAGGCGGTCAAGCAGCTCGAAGCACTCCAATCGCGCTTCCCCTTCAGCGAACCTGCTCGCCAAGCACAGCTGGACTTGATTTACGCCTATTACAAGAACCACGAGGTCGATCCCGCGATCGATGCCGCCGATACGTTTATCCGTGAGAATCCCACCAACCCCCGCGTCGACTATGCCTACTACATGAAGGGACTGGTCTACTTTGAACGTCAGTCGAATTGGTTGGAACGGCGCTTCAAAGTAGACCTGTCGCAACGACCGCCGATCAATGCAAAGAAATCATTCGATGCCCTGCAGCAGCTCATCGAGAAATTTCCTCACAGCCAATATGCAGGCGACGCTCAACAGCGCATGGTGTATCTGCGCAACCGCCTGGCCGACTTCGAGTTGCACGTGGCCTTGTACTACATGCGCCGAGGTGCGTATGTCGGTGCGCTTAATCGCGCCAAGTACTGTGTGGAAAACTACGATGGGGCGCCCGCGGTGAAAGGTTCGATGCGCGTTATCGTCGCGGCCTACTACGATCTGAATATGGTGGATCTGGCGAAAAACGCGGAACTCGTGTACGCGGATAACTACCCCGGTCCCTTAAAGGACCTCGAGCCCAAGAAGCACTGGTACCAGCGCATTTTGTAGTCGTACGTATAGGGCTTAATGTGATTTGTAGCCGCTGGTAATCGGATAGCGCCAATCGCGGCCGAAGGCCCGGCCGCTCACGCGCACGCCCGGCGGCGCTTGGCGGCGCTTGTATTCATTGCGCTTCACTAAATCCAAAATGCGCCCGACGGTGGCTCGATCGAAGCCACGCGCGGCGATTTGATCGACCGATAAGTCCTCTTCGATGAAGGCCTCGAGTATGGGATCGAGAATTTCATACGGTGGCAGGCTATCGGTGTCTTTCTGATCGAAACGCAGCTCTGCCGAGGGCGGCCGATCAATCACTCTCGCGGGAATCACCTCGGACTGTGTGTTTCGCCAGCGGCACAAGCGGTAGACCAAGAGCTTGCTGCAATCCTTGATGGGTGCGAATCCGCCGGCCATATCGCCGTACAGCGTGGCATAACCCACCGCCATTTCACTCTTGTTGCCGGTCGTGAGCAGCATTTTCCCGGTCTTGTTGGAAATGCCCATGAGCAGCACGCCGCGGCAGCGCGATTGAATGTTTTCTTCCGCGGTATCCGGGTCGCGCCCCGCGAACTCGTGCTTCAAGGCCGCCAAGGTCGCCTCGAACATGCCTTCGATCGAAATTTCGCTATGTTTGACGTGCAGTTTTTTCGCCTGCAAGGCCGCGTCGTCTTTGCTCATTTGCGAGGTATAGCGCGAGGGCATGGCCACCGAATGCACCCGCTCCGCGCCCAGCGCGTCGACCGCGATCACCAAGGTGAGTGCCGAGTCGATGCCGCCCGACAATCCCATCACCACTCCCGGGAAGCGGTGCTTGGTGACATAGTCACGGGTGCCCTGCACCAATGCGCCGTACACGCTTTCCTCCTGGCCCTGCAGCGGCGCGAGGTCCGATGGAATCGGGTGCACGGTGCCGGATGCATCAAATGCTAAATCCACGACGTACATGCCCTCGGTGAAGGCAGGCGCGCGTTGCGTCACCGTGCCCTCGGCGTCCATGACAAAGGAATTGCCGTCAAACACCAGTTCATCCTGGCCGCCAATCAAATTGCAGAACACCACGGGAATGCCGGTCTCCTGGATCCGCTCGCGCACGACCTGTTGCTCGCGCATGCTCTGCTTATCGACCTCGTAGGGCGAGGCATTGATGATCAGCAGCACCTTCGCGCCCTTCTCACGCGCTTGGTGCGCGGGCACCGAATCCCAGGCGTCCTCGCATACCAACACTCCTGCTCTCATACCGTTGATCTCGATGATGGTCGGATCCGTCCCCGGCGTGAAATAGCGCTTCTCATCGAATACCCGATAGTTGGGTAGGCAGGCCTTGCGATGATTGGCCAGCACCGCACCGTCGCGAATCACAATGGCAGAATTGAAAATCTTGGCGCCCGCGTATTCGGGGTAGCCCGCGATCAGGGTGATGCCGCGCACTTCTTGTTTGACGCGTTCCAGCGAGCGCGCCACTTGCAAGCGCATGCCGGAATGAAACAGCAGATCTTCCGGCGGATACCCGGATACCGCGAGCTCGGGCAGCATGACCAGATCCGCACGATACCGATCTCTCGCTTCGTTGGCGGCGGTGACGATACGCGAGGTATTGCCGACGACGTCGCCTACAACCAGATTGAGCTGAGCCATCACACAACGCACTTGCCGCGAAACACTCAACGCATTCCCCTCATTTGAGCCGCGTGGCGATGGCGGACCCCATCTCCGCAGGCGAATGCACGGTCGTGATGCCGGCCGCTTCAAGCGCCTCAAATTTCGCTGCCGCCGTGCCCTTGCCGCCGGACACAATGGCTCCCGCATGGCCCATTCGCTTGCCGGGGGGCGCGGCGACGCCGGCTATGTAGGCAACGACCGGTTTGGTGACGTGCTCGCGTATAAAGGCCGCGGCCGCCTCTTCGTCGCTACCGCCGATCTCACCGACCATCACGATGCCCTCAGTTTGGGCATCTTTTTCGAATAGTCCTAAGACATCGATGAAATTCATGCCGCGCACCGGGTCCCCGCCAATGCCCACACAAGTGCTTTGGCCCAAGCCGTTATTGGTGGTTTGGAACACAGCTTCATAGGTGAGGGTTCCGGAACGAGAAACAATGCCCACCCGTCCCTTCTTATGGATGAAGCCCGGCATGATGCCGATCTTGCATTCCTCGGCCGTGATAATGCCGGGACAATTCGGACCGATCAGCCGGGTCTCGTACCCGGCAAGCGTCGCCTTCACGCGCACCATGTCATTTACCGGAATGCCCTCGGTGATGCACACGATCAGTTCCACGCCGGCATCCGTCGCCTCCAAGATGGCATCCGCGGCAAAGGGTGCGGGCACGTAAATCATGCTCACCGTCGCACCGGTATCGGCAATAGCCTCCCGTGCCGTGTCAAACACCGGCAACCCAAGATGCGTCTCCCCGCCGCGTCCGGGAGTGACGCCGCCCACCAACTTGGTGCCGTAGGCCAGGCATTGCTCCGAGTGGAAAGTACCCTGTTTGCCGGTGAAGCCCTGGCAAATAACCCTAGTGCTCTGGTTGACCAGAATGCTCATGATTGGGCCCCCGCCATCCTCACGGCTTTCACAGCGGCGTCCGTCAGGTCGTTTGCCGGCGTGAGCGCCAGACCGCTGCTCGCCAGCATCTGACGCGCGAGGACGGCGTTGGTCCCCTCGAGCCGCACGATGACCGGCAATCCCACGCCGACCTCCTTGACGGCCGAAATGATGCCCTCGGCGATAATGTCGCAGCGGACGATACCGCCGAAGATATTGATGAGAATCGCACTGACCTTGGGATTGGAGAGAATCAACTTAAACGCCGCGGCGACGCGCTCCTTGGTTGCGCCGCCGCCGACATCCAGGAAATTCGCCGGCTTGCCGCCATGCAGTTGAATCAAATCCATCGTGGCCATGGCAAGGCCCGCGCCATTCACCATGCAGGCAATATTGCCGTCTAGCGAGACATAGTTGAGGTCATTCTCGGCCGCCTTGCGCTCCATGGGGTCCTCTTGCGAGGTATCCCGCCACGCGGCCAAATCCTGATGCCGAAATAGCGCGTTGTCTTCGATGTTGATCTTTGCATCCAAGGCTAAGAGGTCACCGTCCGCGGTGACGATGAGCGGATTGACCTCCACCAAGCTAGCATCGCGCTCCAGATACAATCTGTAGATCGCATGCGCGATTTTGCCGAAGTGCGCGATCTGGGCGCCGTTGAACTCCAATGCGAAGGCCAATTGGCGGCACTGAAAATCCTGTAAGCCCGCCGTTGGATTCACGGTAACTCGAATAATTTTGTCGGGCGTGCGGGCCGCGACCTCCTCGATATCCATGCCGCCGGCGGCGGACGCCACGAAGGCCAATCGTCCCGCTTCGCGATTCAATACCAAGCTTAAATAGATCTCGCGCGCGATTTTTGAGCCCACCTCCACATACACAAGATGCACCGGTAATCCTGCCGGTCCGGTCTGGTGCGTGACCAGCGTGGTTCCCAACATCGCCTTGGCAGCGGATCGAACCGAAGTCAAATCCTTGACGACCTTGACGCCGCCCGCCTTGCCCCGACCGCCGGCGTGAACCTGCGCCTTGACCACCCATAGTGACCCGCCAAGCGCCGTGGCGGCGGCCGCGGCAGACTCAGGCGAGTCGGCAACCTGGCCTTTGGGGATGGGGATCGCGTACTGGGCGAACAATTCCTTCGACTGATATTCGTGCAGATTCATGAATTGTCCCTAAGTGCCGATCCGGTCGCGTAAGGCGCGCTATTCTGAATTAAGCTTAACGGCAGCGCAAAGCGGAGAGATAACTCATTTGAATCGCCAATTCGATCGCCGCATTGATTATGGCGCCAACCGTGACCCTGCCTTGGTTTGGCGAGTGCTCGCGGTTCTCAATTTATACCGGGTCTTGGTACCCTTGGTTCTGCTTGGTCTTTACTCCCTTGGAGGGGCGCGCGGCTTCGCCGTTTACTCCCGCCAACTGTTCTTCGGCGCTACCGTTTTTTATTTTTGTTTTGGCCTTGCTAGCGTCGTGTTTGTGCGTCAGCAGCTGGCAAGCGCGAACGTTCAAACGATCCTACAGGCCGCTGTAGATATGTTGGTGCTGGTTCTACTCCTGCATGCCTGTGGCGGGGTTGCGAGCGGCCTCGGAGTTTTGTTTTTGGTGCCTATAGGCGCTTTGGCATTCTTGTTGCCGCCGCGCAGTGCACTCTTCCTGGCGGCGATTGCTGCTATCGCAATTCTGGTAGATACGATCACGCAACAACTTGGCGGCATCACCGACATCAACTCGTACGCGGCCGCCGGATTGCTAGGCGCGGTGCTCTTCGCAACTGCCGGCGCCGCCTCCTTCGCAGCGGTGCGTATGCGCGAGAGCGAAGCGTTGGTTCGACAAAGGGACGTCGATCTCGCGAATCTGGCCGAGCTTTCTCAGTATATTGTGCAGCATTTGCGCGAAAGCCTTTTGGTCGTCGATGCGGCCGACAGAATCCGTCTGATCAACGAGTCGGCAGCCGAAATATTGGGCGATAACCACGCTGTCCCCGGGGCCTTGGTCGGTGAAGTTTCGCCGCGCCTCTTGTATTCGTTGTCTACATGGCGGCAGCGCGATCAAAATGACGATTCGCCATCGAGTTTCGTCGCAGCCGACGGAGCGCGAGTTATTCAACCGCATTTTGCGCCGCTCGGCGAAGAGCCTGGGCCCACATTGATTTTCTTAGAGGATACGAGACTCTTCGTAGAGCGGGTTCAACAAGGCAAGCTGGCTGCGCTTGGCAGGCTTTCAGCAAGCATCGCCCACGAAATCAGAAACCCGGTGGGTGCGATGAGTCATGCAGGCCAGCTGCTGGCTGAAAGCGCGAATATCGGGGCAGAAGAGCGTCGGCTCACCGACATCATTCAAAGCAACTCCGAGCGCGTCAGCACCATCATCAACAACGTGCTGCAGTTGTCGCGCCGCGAAGCCACGAAACCCACCCGCCTGTTGCTCGGTGACTGGCTGGAAGATTTCCTTGAAGAATTCTGCGAAACCATGCAAGTCCGCGAGGCTCAGGTTGGCGTTCACGAGGCGACTAAGGACTTGGAGGTGCGGTTCGATCCCAGCCACTTGCATCAAGTTGTTTGGAACTTGTGCGACAACGGCTTCAAGTACGGCGAAGTGCATGATGGGATAGCGGTAGAGATCAACCTCGGACGGCTCAATCCCAGCAATCGACCCTTTTTGGAGGTTTCGAATCGCGGACCCGGAATCGAGCTTCAGGCTGTTGACCGCATTTTTGAGCCCTTTTTCACCGGCCGCAAGGGCGGCACGGGATTGGGGCTATTTATCGCACGCGAACTGTGCCAGCTAAATCGCGCCGTATTGCTGTACGAGCCGCGCGATGGTGATGGCAGCATTTTTAGGATAGTGTTCAGCGATCCGCAGCGATGGGAAGAATAGGGATAGCTCTCAGTGGGGAATGTGCGCGATCACGAATTGCGCTTCATCTTTGCTACCCTGGATTGCCTTCCGTTGATCCTCGATACCCAAATACCATTGTACGGCTGCCCGATTGTCGGAAACTTTCACCGCACCGGGCCAATTCCACTCAATCATTTGCATATCCAAGACCGCCCCGTGGCTCACCAAAAATAAATCCTTGTTTCGCAGCAGCGGATCAAACCGAATCATATCCGCCAGGTAAGGTCCGCCCAAAGGATGAATGAAATAGATGTTGTTGCCCGGTCTTTTGGGCGGCCCAAGCTGCGCCAAGTGCTGACTAATGAATTGATCGATCTGGCTCATTTGGAAGGGGATCAAGAACAGAAGGCTTAAGATGGCAGTTGCTCCGGCGAATGAGATAAGTCGCCCATTGGAGTGCGGTCTTTTCCCGATGGCGCATCCTGCCAATATTGGCATCGCACCCCACGCCGAGTGAAAATACCTGTATCCCCAACCGTGGCCTTGATCAAACCTGACGAAAAAATACGCCACGAAAGTCAGGACTGCGGAGGACACCAGTAAGCGAATACGCGAGTCCGCGCCCCGAAGGACGCACCCCCATAGCGCTAGTGCAAACAGCGAGGGCATTGCCCACACACCCATTTTTACTATGGCCGCGACCCTCGCATTCAACAGAGCTGTATTGGGCCACTCAAAGACTCCAGCGGCAGCGCTGCCAATTGGCGCCAAACTAGTGGCGACCGTTCCAATCTCACCGCGAAATAATAGCCATCCGATCCCCAACGCCACCCCTGGCAAGTAAGCAACGAGCAAGGGAGCCAGGTATCGTCGCTGATCAGACTGGAACGCCAAGGCTACAATCCACGGGATGGCGAACAGCGTATGGGGCAGCGGGTTGTGCAAAATTAGCGCAACTGAGCCCACGAGTCCGGCACCGAATGCCCGGTTTGTGGAAGGCCTCAGGAGCAACGCAACGAAAACGAGGTTCGCCGCCAGATGCGCCTGCATTGAGTAGTAGGAGATGCCGTCCGCGAGGAATGCGCCTGAAGCCAGCGCGAACAGCATTGCCCAACCTCCCGCCCTCCGGTCTGCGCTGATTTCGCGCGTTATCCAGTAAATGAGAAAAATGGAAAGCCCTGAGAGCGACGCATTGCACAGCGACGGGACGTTGAGAAGTTGAAATGGCGTCAACAGCAGCGCAAATCCTGGCCAGTATGCTTCGATGACTCTGCCGGTCTCCGGCGAAGCAACGAAAAAGGTGCCGTTAAAGCCGCGGACCACCAACCAATCGATGAAATCGGGTGGTACTTGTGCTGCCAGGGCACCTGAGGCAAAGACCTTGGATTGAAAGACGGCCGCGTATTCGTCCATGGAAAGCGGATAGTCGTGGTAAACCACGAGCGCACCGATTGCCAGCAGAGCCGCGGTCGTAAATGCGATTCCTATGGGATGTTGTCCCATGAAGTCTACTAATCGAAGAATCGGTGACGGCCATCGCCATAAGCAAGCTAAGATGCAAATTATGAGCGCAAGCCACGCTGCATGAAGGTCATAACTAGTTAACAGATCGTGAAAGATCGGTGAAAAGTGGGCGCTCGAAAACACAATACGATCTAGCAGGTAGAAATAGACTACGCATGCGACGCACAGCGCGAGACCCATCGTGCGAACCTCGCGCTCGGCAAAGCGGCTCAACATTATCTTCGCGAGCCTCCAAATTAGCTGAGGGGAACGCATATGCGTCGATGCCGCCTCGTGCATAATGCGATGTTTACACAACAACTCTAGCAATGCACTGGTCGAGCCACGGGTTACAGCCAAAGATCGTCAGCGCCGTCTTCTTTTTGACGGCAGTTGCGACTTGGTTGCTGCTGCGCGGCTACCACGGACTCCTTGGAGACGCGCAGCTTTATGCATTTCAGGCGCTTGCCAGACTACATCCTCCGCTCGCTCATGACTTGTATCTCCAGAATACTTCGCAGGATCAATTCACGATTTTCTCACCCGTCTACGCTTGGTTCATCCAATTACTCGGGGTCGAACCGGCTGCCCGGTTGCTCACCCTGCTCTTTACCATTTGGTTTCTAGGGGCGGCATGGGTTGCGGCCCGAACCCTAACGAATCGCGAGGGCGCGTGGCTGGCGGTCATCTTCCTGCTGATTATCGACGGGGGTTATGGCGGCTCAGGTGTCTTTAGACTCGCTGAGCAATTTTTGACCGCGCGGCTGCCAGCCGAAGCGCTCATTGCGACGTCTCTGGCTTGTTTCCTCCGGGGCTCCAGGATTCTCGCCGCGGTGACGGCGGTCGCGGCGCTGCTTGTTCATCCGCTGATTGCGTTGCCCGGGCTGATGATAATGCCGTGCCTTGAGGCCTCCATCCGCGCAATTCTTTTGGGTGCAGCTGCAAGTGCGATTGCCGTGCTTCTCATCGCATTCTGCGATGTGCATTTGCCATGGATTGCGAAGATGCTCCCGATTATGGACCCGACATGGTTAGGTATTGTCCAGGAGCGCTCGCAGTTCTTATTCTTGCGCCTCTGGTCATTTCGAGACTGGGAGCTTAACGCGCGGCCATTCTTTTGTTTGGCGTTCATCGGGTTGGCCACTCAAGACAATCGCGTGCGCCGGATCTGCGTTGCGGCTGCTATGGTAGGCGCCACCGGCATGGCCGTCGCCGTAATCGCCGACACGCTTGGGCCGGTCGCCATTTTGGTGCAGGGTCAAGCCTGGCGATGGGTGTGGATTGCTGTCTTTTTCGGCGCTTTGCTCCTGCCCACCACGCTACTGCAAATCTGGCCTGGCAAGTGCGGACCGCTATGCGCGCTGCTGTTGTTGTTAGGTCTGACGCTTCCGGGGGCAAACGGAACGGCATGTCTTTCGTTGTCCCTTATTTTGTGGCTCATGAGGCCATCGTTCCCAATTCGCGCGGTTCTCTTCCTTCGCTGGGTCTTCTGGGGTTTGGTTCTGGCAGTCGCGGCTTGGGTAATCATTCATGCTTCAGAAATAATCGGGCCCGCATTTCACACTCCCAGACCGATGGCTGCCGCGCAACTGCTCGATTTTTTCGCACTCAAGATTCCTGCCGTCCTAGGTGCATCACTTATTTGGTGGGGATTGCAAAAGTGCACGGGCGTCCGGGCACGGGCGCTCCTCGGCTTGGGCTTACTGGCCCTGTCGATTTTTGTCTTGCCTGCTTCATTCAAGCAATACCGCTCGCTGGCCTCTGCTGCGGACATCAACGAGTTCTTGGACTTCACCAGCGTTATACCTCCGACAAGCACCGTCCTCGTCGCACCCGCTCGTGACGTGGGAACCTTTGTTTGGTTTACGCTGCAGCGCCCGAACTACTTGTCGGTCGATCAGTCCGCCGGCGTGGTATTTTCCCGCGCGACGGCCCTGGAGGTTCAACGTCGTTCTCAGGTCCTGCTGCCTGTCATGGATCCGAATTGGAAGATCCGGTCCGAGCTTCGCGCTGCCGCCGCTTCCGGCAAGCATCAGATTGAGGCGCCGGGCCGGCTATTGACCGCGGCAAACTTAGGCCAAATCTGCGCCGACACGCTGCTGGGATTCGTCATTTCTTCGCAGCACATGGCTTTCGACTCCCTAATCCATAAGACTAGCGGATCATGGATGGGCTGGAGTCTTTACGACTGTCGCAAAGTGCGAGCATGGGCAATAGCCGAATGAAGATTCTCGTTCGCGAGGCGCTACTTTATACAGCCATGTCGGCGTTTTTGCTGTGCGTCGACATCTCGGCTTTGTGGATCCTCGCGGAATACTTTTCTTGGCCTTATCTTCTCGAGGTCACCGTGTCGTTCTCAGCGGCGATTCTGATCGGTTACATCTTGCCCATATCAACCCTGTCGCAATATCGAAGGCTCAATAATCCACCGATTGAGTTCGCGAGCTTTGGCGCAGTTAGAATTGTTGGCCTGGCAATCAATGCAGCCGCCCAGTCCTTCAGGGTCGGCTTTTTTGGGATCCATTATCTCGCGGCGAAATGCCGTGCGGCATCCCTGACCTCCGTGTGGGATCTTGCGAGACGCCGACAGCTTCTTTTCGTTCCCGGCAGCTCGGCCTCTTAGCAGCCACATATGGGCGCGAGCGAGAATCAAAAACAAATTGCCGTCATCGCCGGAGCTGGGCCTGCAGGGCTAACGGCCGCCCTCGAACTCTTGCGCCATTCCGATATTACGCCGGTCGTATTCGAAGCCGACACTCAAGTAGGTGGAATTTCTAAGACAATAAATTACCGTGGAAATCGCATGGACCTGGGGGGCCACCGTTTTTTTTCTAAGTCGGATTGGGTAATGCGCTGGTGGCAAGAAATCTTGCCCGTCGCGCGGGGCGAGCCGGGCGAATTAACCTCGCTCCGAATCAGCTATCAAGGGGAATCGCGGAATCTGACGGCCGACAGAATTGATCCCGAGAATCCCCACGCCGTTATGTTGATGCGGCGACGGTTGTCGCGCATTTTCTATCGCCGCAGATTTTTTGATTACCCGATTGCTTTGAACGCAAACACTCTACGGAATTTGGGAATTGCGGAGGCACTGAAAATCGGGGTCAGTTACGGGAGGGCGCAACTGAATCGTCGATCGCCGGAATCTTCGTTGGAAGACTTTCTCATCAACCGGTTCGGCGAGCGGCTCTATCGGACGTTTTTCAAGAGTTATACAGAGAAAGTATGGGGGGTCCCCTGCGCCGAGATCTCGGCGGAATGGGGGGCGCAACGAATCAAAGGGTTATCGATAGCGAGAGCGCTTTCGCATACGCTCGGGAAGATTTTTAAATCGCATGACGCAGATCAACGACACACCGAGACGAGCCTGATCGAGCGATTTCTCTACCCTAAATTTGGACCGGGCCAGATGTGGGAGGAAGTTGCGCGTCGGGTCTCTGGTCAGGGAGGGCACATTCATCTTCGGCATCGAATTGTCGGGATTGAACAGGTGGCGGGAAAGATCGCGACGGTCAACGTGGTCGACGAGAGCGCGCAACTGATCCGGAGCGTGGCATGCGATCACTTCATCTCTACGATGCCAGTTTCCGAGCTCATCAGTTTTTTGCAGCCGCCCGACCTACAGGTGCAACGAATTGCTTGTCGTCTACCTTATCGCGATTTCATCACAGTGGGTTTGTTGCTGCGTCGCATGAGGCCCGCCGCCGAAGCGCGGGACAAACGACAGGCGAACGGAATGCCTCCGGATAATTGGATCTACGTGCAAGAGACTGATGTCAGGATCGGCCGTATACAGGTCTTCAACAATTGGAGTCCCGCCATGGTTGCCGATCCCGGCACCATCTGGCTGGGCTTGGAGTATTTTTGTAGCCAGGATGATGATCTCTGGTCGATGAATGACTGCAGCTTCATTGATTTGGCAGTTGGAGAGCTTGAGAAGATCGGCTTAATAGACCGTGAAGATGTGATCGACGGTAACTTGGTGCGCGTCCCTAAAGCCTATCCGGCGTACTTTGGCGCCTATGGTGAATTCGCTCGAGTGAAAGCTTACTTGGCTCAGATTGGCAATCTTTATCCCATCGGTAGAAACGGAATGCATAGATACAATAACCAAGACCACTCGATGCTGACGGCGAAGAGCGCGGTGAACTCCATCGTCAATCATGGCGGCGGCAAAGAGGACATCTGGCGCATCAATGTCGATGATGAGTACCATGAGCAGTTCGGCACGACTTCTTGATCTATCGACGAGTCGCTTTGTGGAACTGACAATTCTCATGCCTTGCCTCAACGAGGCCGAGACCATCGCGATCTGCGTGCGGAAAGCGAGCGATTTTCTTATCCGCTCAGGTATCAATGGCGAGGTCATCGTCGCAGATAACGGTTCGACAGATGGATCGGCGGATCTCGCGCTTGCATCCGGTGCACGGGTGGTGAGCATTACTGACAAGGGTTATGGCAATGCTTTGATCGGCGGAATCAAGGCCGCTCAAGGTCGTTTTGTGATCATGGGTGATGCGGACGATAGTTACGACTTTTCGGACTTGGGCTCTTTGGTCGAATCCTTACGATCCGGCAACGGGATGGTGATTGGCAATCGCTTTCGCGGCGGCATTCGTAGAGGCGCAATGCCGTTTCTGCATCGTTTTGTCGGCAATCCGCTGCTCAGCCTGATGGGTAGGATGTTCTTTCCGTCCTCGATCGGAGACTTTCATTGCGGCCTTCGCGGCATCGACAGGGCGGCTGCGCTGAAACTGGAACTGCGGGCGCCGGGCATGGAGTTCGCAAGTGAAATGATCGTCAAAGCGACTCTCGCGGGTTGGCGCATCGTCGAAGTACCCACCACCTTATCGCCAACCGGCCGCTCGCGCCGGCCGCATCTGCGTAGTCTGCGAGACGGATGGCGTCATTTACGCTTTCTTCTCTTGATGAGCCCCCGGTGGCTCATGCTCTACCCTGGCATCAGCCTAATCGCGATCGGCGTTGCCGCGCAAACTGCGATCGCGCACGGTCCGATTGTGGTTTCCGGTATTGGATTTGACATCCACACCATGCTTTACGCGGGAGGTGCGGTCATTCTTGGGGTGCAACTGGTTCTGTTCTCCGTGTTGGCGCAGGCCGTCGGCGTGCTTAAGAATGTATTGCCAATGCGACCTAGGTTTTCTCGCTTTCTAAGACTGTTCACGCTCGAACGCGGTATTCTCCTCGGCCTGCTGCTCGGCGCCGGCGGTCTGGGACTTGCCGTTTATTCGGTTACCACCTGGGCGCAGGCTCATCTCGCGGCTCTTGAACCAACAGTTGTGATGCGGGTGGCGATTCCTTCCGTGACTTTGATCCTTACTGGCGCTGAAATCATCTTTTCCTCATTTCTGTTGAAATTCATCGATGTGCACGCACCCACCTTCGACCCCTAAGCGCGCATGGCTCTTGGACCAGTAATCAGACGTTTCTTAGGACCGCGCCTCGCTCGTCGGGCAGGCGAGCATTACAGGGCGATTTACGTCGACTTGGCGAAAGTAGCGGCAGCGTTGGCGACGGTGATACCGCACGACGCAGACTTGCTCGACGTCGGCGGGGGCGACGGCCAGCCTCTCAACCACCTGTTGTCGATCCGCCCAGACTTAACGATTACCACGCTGGATCCCGCGCCCGTGGTCGGCCAGTGGATCGATGCACGCCACAAGAGCCGGGTAAAGCGGTTGCCGCGCACCAGTCTGGAGGAATTTGTAGCGTGCCCGCATGAGCGTCCCGATGTAATTTTGATCGCGGATGTGATGCACCACATTCCAATGTCCGCGCGCCGCAAATTTCTTGATTCTGTCGGGGTACTTCTCCAACGCGTACCAAGCCTACGCATTATCGTGAAGGACGTGGAGCCCGGACACTGGCGTGCGCAGCTTGGTTTTTGGTCTGATTGCTATGTCACTGGAGATAAAAATGTCAGTCTGATTTCCAGGGACGCCCTAACGCGCCTCTTCGAAGAAGTATTGGGATCATTGCAACGCGAGGACACCGATCTATTCAAAAATGATGTCCCGAACTACGCTATCGTCTTTCGTCGGTAACCCAGCGAATGACCGCAAAATTTCTGTTTGTCGCTTTCACCGTCAACTCCGTTATCAGCCAACTGGTGCTGCGACGCGGTTTGCAAGATTTGGTCAGCCCGGCCAGCTTCACGAATCTGCCCCGATTCATTGGCAGTGCCGCGCTCTCTCCTTGGATCTACGCGTCTATTACGCTGCAGATTCTGAGCTATGTCATGTGGATGCTCATTGTCTCACGTGAAAAACTCGGCATCGCCACGGCGACCGTCGGCGCGGGCTTCTACACCTTGATGGCGCTATCGGCGTGGCTCGTTTACGGTGAGACCCTGTCGCCCGTGCAATGGGCAGGCATCGCCCTCGTTACGCTCGGAGTGGTCTGCATCAGTCTCGGCGGTGGCATGGGTGCCTAAAGGCGATTGGCGCGATAGCCGAGTCTATATAGGGACCCAAGTGCGGCGGCAACCGGCCTCGGCCACAGCGTGTCAAATACCGCGCGGTCCTCCCGTTCGCGCGCGCGATTGGCGATAGACGCCGTGGTCTCGCTGCCCGCGTGCACGCCCTTGGAAACCAGCCGTTCGCGCACATAGACGAAACCGCCGGGCCGTCGCGCGAGTTCAAGCCAGGCCATCCAATCCAAGTTGGTCTGGAAGCCGCCCGGGAAGTGGAAATCAGCAAGCAACGATCGATTAAACATGACGCTCGGACAGCAGATCGGGTTGCCGAGGGACAACAGACGCACCTTGTCGCGCGTGTCGGCGATACAGTCGCGCCGGCCAAAAGCTCGTTGGCCAAGTGCGCGCTTGATCCGCAGGTTGATATTGGTCGGGCGCGCCCCGAGCGGCGTGTGCTCCGAGTAGTCGCAGAAGGCGAAGACTCCATTGGGGTGACACCGCAGTGCGCCGCTCAATCGCGCAACGTAGGACGAGGCAAAACAATCGTCCTGATGAGCCAGCGTCACGAATTGGGTCTGGACCGCCGACATCGCAAAGTTCCAATCCGCGGCGATATCGATGCGTACTGGATTAATATGCAATGCCAACGCATGACGTCTTGCGAAGGCCTCAAGTTCCGCCGAGGGCGTCGAGGTCGCCAGCAAGATTTCGCTCGGATCCCCCGCCTGCACGCGCAGCGATTCGACCAGGGCCGCGAGGTTAGGTGCCGCCAGGTACACCGGGATGGCAAAAGTATGGTCCATTAAGCCCCAGCATAGCGTGGACCGTGCCCAGTCGAGCCCGGCAAACGTTACAATCGATCCCATGCCCAAACCCGCCGTATTGATAGTCGACGATGAACCCGATATTTGCGAGCTCCTGTCTATCACCTTGCAGCGCATGGATTTGATTCCCCGCACAGCCAATAATCTGGCCGCGGCGCAGCGGCTACTCAAGACGGAGCCATTTGATCTGTGCTTGACCGATATGCAACTGCCGGACGGGGACGGCTTGGAGCTTGTTGAGTGGATGCAGCAATACACCCCGACCGTTCCCGTCGCCGTAATCACCGCTCACGGAAATATGGAAACAGCCGTGCGGGCTCTCAAGGTGGGTGCCTTCGATTTTGTCTCAAAACCCTTGGACCTTGCGGGTCTGCGGAAACTAGTGGCGGCCGCCATCAAGTTATCGGGTAGCAACGATGGCGACACCAGCGTGTTCGGTCCCCGCTTGCTCGGTGCTTCGGCAGCAATGCAACACCTGCGTGAAATGATCGGCCGCGTCGCGCGCAGCCAGGCACCGGTACACATTTTCGGGGAATCTGGAACTGGCAAGGAGTTGGTGGCGAAACTCATTCATGAATCCGGCCCACGGCGCGACAGCCCTTTCGTGCCTGTCAATTGCGGCGCCATTCCCACGGAACTCATGGAAAGCGAGCTATTCGGCCATAAACGCGGCAGCTTTACGGGCGCCGTGAGCGACAAGAAGGGTCTGATTCAATCGGCAGAGGGCGGAACGCTGTTTCTCGACGAAATCGCGGATTTGCCGCTGCACATGCAGGTCAAGCTGCTGCGCGTTATTCAGGAAAAGGCCGTACGCCCGGTGGGCGAGCAGCTCGAAGTGGCCATCGACGTCCGAATTCTATCGGCGACGCATAAGAATCTCGCCCAGCTGGTGGCCGAAGGAAAATTCCGCGAGGATCTATTCTACCGGGTGAATGTCATCGAATTGCGCGTTCCCTCGTTGCGTGAGCGGCCGGAGGATATTTCCGAGCTTGCCGAGTCAGTCCTGCGGCGGCTCGGACGGCGTATGAAAATCACCCCGCCGATGCTGGGCAAGGACGCCTTGGCGGCACTGGAGCGCTACGCGTTTCCGGGGAATGTTCGCGAGCTCGAGAACATCTTGGAGCGCGCGATCACGCTGACGACCAGCGGCGAGATTCGCGCCGCCGATATCCAGCTGAGGTCGACGGTCCTCGGACCGACCGGCACCCCCACAAGCGAGGCGGGCGGCGCTTCTCCGGCGGGCGGTGCGCTAGGTGATCACCTGGAAGATATCGAACGCGACGCGATCGTCCGAGCGCTGGAACAGAGCAGATACAACAAGACGGCGGCCGCAAAGGCGCTGGGCATGAGCTTTCGGGCGCTTCGATACAGGATCAAGAAATTGGGAATCGAATAAACTGTGATTGACCTCATGCTGGGGCACAAATGAGAGGCAAGGCCGACCGGTTTTGGATACCCTCCAGCTTATGTTGACTGATACCGCACGGCCGCGATCCCACCAATCATGATGCTCAAGTGGTTCAACGCACGCGAGGCCGCGGATTTGGGCGCCGCGCTAGCGGAGCAATTTGCAGGGGCACCGGCAACCAAACCCGCACCCATGCGCGGCTCGGAGGGAAAGCGAAAGGAGCGCGCCACAGCACTTGAACAGTTGCACGAGCGGGCCGATCGCGAGGTGCGCCCGCTTCAGTTGAACTTCTACCAGAAGGCGCGGTTCGCCAACTCCTTCAAATGGAAGCTGATCGAGAGTGGTGTTGAGTCGGGCGTGGCCGATGCTGTGACTCAGTCGCTGATTATGCATCTCTCGCAGGGACCGACGGTGGCTCCACCGCACCACAGCTCGACAGGGGCGCAAGCCGGTGGGGCCAAAGACCCCGGCAAGACCCGCGCCCTGCTGACGCGTGCCGAGAGGGCCTTCAAGGCAGGCGATAATGCGCAAGCCGTGGACCTTTACGACGAGTTTGTGTCGCTTGTTCCGGGCCGAGCAGATGCTCTGAACGCCCTCGGAGTGGCCCTCAATAATCTGGGTCGCCATCAAGAGGCCGAGCAACGTTACCGAGAAGCGATCGACTTCGATCCCGAACATGCCGACGCCCTCGTCAATCTTGCAGCTCTGCTGCAGACCAATCCGGACGCAGCCGAACCCTTACTACGAAGGGCCCTCAAGATAAACCCCAAGTATCGGGGAGCGCGGGCAATGCTCGGCCTCATGCTCCTATCCTCGGGTCGGGAGCATGAGGCAAAGGTTGCTTTCCGCAAAGCGCTGAAGCTTTCCCCAAGCGATCATGTCGCTCTTTTGGGCCTCGCGCACATTGCGCGCGTGGATGGGCGCTTCGACGAAGCACAGTCCTTGCTCGAGCGTACACTGGAGATCAGTCCCAAGATGCCCACCGCCTGGGCCTCGCTGAACTCCACTCGCAAGATGACCACCGCCGACAGCGATTGGTTCGCGACCGCCGAGGAGATCGCGAGCGGCGGTGTCCCCCTTTGGGATGAAGCCCAGCTGCGTTTTGCCATGGGCAAGTATTGCGACGACGTCAAGGATTATGAACGCGCGTTCGCGAACTTCCGTCGCGGCAACGAGCTGCTGAGGAGCGTGGCGGAACGATATGATCGAGACGAGCATGTCAGCTTCGCGGACGACTTGATTCGGGTCCACACGCGCGAGACGCTGGCGTCGATAACGGAGGGAGGCTCTGCCTCGGCGAAACCCATCTTCGTGCTGGGTATGCCGCGGTCAGGCACTTCGCTGACGGAGCAGATCATTGCGTCGCATCCGGCGGCCAGAGGCGTGGGCGAACCGGATTATTGGCTCAAAGCTGCGCGCGCGCATTACGACGAGATACGACAGAAAATCCTCGACCTACCGCCCAGAAAAAAGCTTGCGGAGGATTACTTGCGTCTTATCGAGCGCCGCTTTCCGGACGCGCCGCGTATCGTCGATAAGACCCCCGCGAACTCCGATTTCGTGGGCTTCATACATACCGTATTTCCGAACGCGCGATTCATCCGGATGCGCCGAGATCCCATCGACACCTGCCTGTCCTGCTATTTCCAGAATTTTTCGACGGCCCAGACCTTTACTATGGACCTCGGCGATCTCGCGGATTACTACCGTACTCATCAGCGCCTGATGGACCACTGGTGCAGGGCGCTGCCTGCGGAAGCGATTCTCGAAGTACCCTATGAAGGGCTGGTGGCCGACCAAGAGACCTGGACACGCAAGATTCTGGATTTCCTCGGCCTCGAATGGAATGAGCGCTGCCTCGCATTCCATGAGACAAAGCGCTCCGTGGTTACGGCCAGCGCCTGGCAGGTGCGGCAAAAGATCTACCGGCACTCTGTGGAACGCTGGCGCAACTACGAAACATACATCGGTCCGCTGAAAGGATTGAGAGGCTAAACGATTTCGTTTCCGGCTTTGTGGAAAGCCTTTCACGGGTCGTTCCGCGACACCCGCCGCGCGGCGCCACAATCGTGACGCTCGCCAAACACGCGAAATGAATGCTGACGGCGGTTTCCCCACTGGAAAACGAGTTGATCTCATCCACCGACAACGCCTGACAAAAATTGTCATTACCTGACTCTGCGCGTCGCAACCGCCTCCGGCAGGCGACGGTTCTATGTCAAACCCGCGGCCTTCCAAGTCAATTACTTCCGTATTTTCATGCAGTTAGATGAGCCGGGGTAGACTGGCACAGCACTTGCTTTATCCCGACTACCGGCGCAAGCCGTTGCTTGAACTTGAGAACTTTCTAAATCAGGAGCTACGAATGTTTAAGAAATTGCAACAGGGTTTCACGCTCATCGAATTGATGATCGTGGTAGCCATTATCGGTATTTTGGCCGCGATCGCGATCCCCGCCTACCAGAACTACACCATTCGTGCACAAGTCACCGAAGGGTTGAATCTGATGGATGGCTGGAAAGTGCCGGCTGCGGAATTCTATGCGAACAACGGCGTCTTCCCGACCACCGTTCAGCTAACCGCTGCCGGTCAGGTGACTGGTGTAGGCAAGTACGTCTTAGGCATCGTGAGCACTCTCGGCGGCATCACCGCGACGTATGGTGGTCAGGCCAATGCCAAGATTAATGGTCAGACCCTGTCGCTGAACGCCTATACGAACGCCAACAACGACATCGTTTGGGTGTGCGGTAACGCGGCCGTTCCGGCCAACACGGGCTTGCCTGCCGGCGACGCCCTTGGCCCGTCAACGCTCGCTACGCTGACT